>OGYQ01001412.1_pt1 | contig 12616 bp, 18 predicted proteins | sample 1576641 | NCBI WGS metagenome assembly OGYQ01 (sample SAMEA3541476, study PRJEB24748) | human gut metagenome | biome: human gut; feature: human-associated habitat; material: faeces | place: China | collected 2012
AGCATAATACATAGCATTGTACATACGATTTTCTTCATACAAGACCTCCTTAAATTCCGACTTTCCTAACTTAAGATTCCATTTTGGAACCTCAAGTTATAATTCAACTTTATTTGATGTCACATTTTGTGACCTCAAGTTTAAACATACCGAATTCGCCCTGTTTAAACATGCTCCTATTGTTCCGTCAATTCTGCTCTTTGAATTACATCCCTTATCACGCCAATGTCTTCCATTCGATTGATTGCAAAACACTTCTTCCCTGCATCCTTTATCGAAGCCCCGATATGATATCCTTCCTTCTCATCCAGAATTAGGAATCTATCATGAAATGCCGTACTTCTTTTCACTTCCAATGTTGGATATTGTGCATTGAAATTTGTGATATCCTGATTCGTAATCCTTGCATTCGGATATGTATAGGCCAGAACAGATACCTGATCTTTTTTCTTTGCCAGGATATTTAATGTCACAACATCTATGTAGCCATCAATCAAGATAATACTTTGTTCTGCCCTTGCTATAAGCTCTGTCAATAAATTAAATGCATCAAATATCTGTCCATCATAAAATACTTTTTGATTTGATTCCTCATGGTCTGCTATATAGGCAAATACCTGCTCAAATCGTTCATCCGTTCTTTGCTCGAATGCTTGTCTCTGCAAATCTGACTCTATTTGTCTTGCTTCTAAATGATTTACCTTGTCAATCAGCAGAGAATTATTTGCAAGATATTTTCTCATTTCAACATATGTTTCCATTATTCTGATACTAACTTTGATGGCAATTTCACTTCTTAGAACCGCAGAAAGCATCGCAATACCTTGTTCAGTAAATACATATGGCATATATCTTCTGCCGCCACGTTCTTCTATCATTTCATCTGGCTTTGAGGTCGCAAATTGCGACCTCAAAAATTCAAACTCCTCATTTGTCAATTGAAATCTAAAACTTTCTGGAAATCTTAATATATTTCTTTTCACAGCCTCATTCAAACGTTTTGTTTCAACTTGATACAACATAGCCAAGTCACTATCCAGCATCACCTGTTTCCCGCGAACGTTATATATCAGATTCTGAATCTTAATATCATCAGCTATAACTAATTCCACTTTTTCTTCCATTGTGCATCCTCATCCTTACAATATATTTGATGTCGCAATTTTCGACCTCAAGTCTACTTTTCGTCCTTCTTCATAATCTCGTGCATTCTTACATAATACTCCAGCATCCGAACCACATACTCTGGTGCATTTCTATGACCTAGTTCCCAATCAGTAACCGTCTGATATGGGATTTGATATGTATCGCAAAAATCTCTGCGATTCATACCCGACATTTTTCTTATTTCTTTAATTTTATCTGCACAATCCATCTTGGTACCTCCAAATATATCTCATAACTTCTTTAATCGTATACCTTCACTTATAATATATCAGCATCTCAGAATATATGCAATGCATATATTCTGTTTTACGCCACTTTAACTGCTCCTATATCCATACCTGTACTCAATCTAAAATAGTATATTAATCGTCCATTTGTGTTTTTGCAGAATGGTTCATAACTTATAGCGCTTGCCATCTGTTCCCTATGCTTCTGCAAAATCTGCGGACCATATTTCATTAACATCCTGCTCATTACATCGATGCATCTTTCAAAAGCAACATTGTCTTTATCATCTTCAAAATATCTTGTCATCAAAATCCTCCTGTTTTCCAAATAAAAAAGCCTGTCCTTAGGAAATTCCTAAAACAAGCCACTCATAAAATTACTATAAATGATTACTACTTTTCGATCTTATCCTATCCCATCAACGCAGGAATACTTCCTGCTCTCTAGATAGGATTAGATATTATTATAACCTTACTTTAAACTATTACGCAACGTAGGAGTCAATAGAATATTTAAAATTTTTTATTCTATTTAAGATTTTCCACATATTCTTCCAAGCACAATCCACTCTGATGAATCTCCTCTGCTGCTTCTTTTCCCACATAGCGATAATGCCACGGTTCATTAGCAACTCCTGTAATGCTTGTCTTTCCGGACGGATATCTTTGAATAAATCCGTATTTGTATGAATTCTCCAGTAACCAGTTATAAACATCATCACGAGAACATTTAGAAGTATCTGCATTGATATCTACCGCAAGTCCAAGCTGATGCTCGCTTGTCCCCGGTAATGCTACCCATTCCATTGCTGTTTCCTCTGCCATGTGTTTTGTATAACCTTCACTTCGATATGAGGCTATCTTGTCATCTAAAATCTGTTGCTGCTCCTCTGCTGTTCTGTAACCATCTCTAACAAACGGATATACACCTGCATTTCTCGCATCATCAAACATTTCCTGCAAGTATGGATAGATTCTTGAATCTATTTTCTGACCATTACTCAATTCCATGAGATCCATTTCATAATCATCTGGAATATAATTATCCCGATTTACCAACACCAATTCCCATCCATACTTATCACTTGCAATGGGATGTTCTTCCTGTTTTATAGTCCCAAAACCTTGTAACTTTTCCGGTAGCCCGACCGCATCATTGGTTACAAATGTATGTCCTACATGAATAAGAAAGAAAAGAACGAACAACAGAGTTATCTTTTTCAGAAAGCTCTTTTTCCTTTTCATCTACTTAATCTCCGTTTTATGATAGACATGATACATAAGCGGAACCATCAAAATACTTAGGATTGGATAAATGACCAGCATGATTGGTATCGAGCCGACAATCTTACCGCCAATATGATATAAATCAAATGTATTGATAATCTCATTGATCTGTAGCAAGCGGTCTGGGAACACACCCAATATTCCCGATAAGAAATCGAAATTTGATACAAACAGTGGTAAAAACAGGATTGCAAAAGGTATTGTAACCGCAACAACTGCTGTATGCGTCTTTGCTGACACAAGCATAGACAGAAACAGGCAAAATACGGTTCCAATATATCCGGCAACTACCGTGAGCAAATACAACTGCATATAGGTGATATTGTAAAAAGATTTCCAATGCCAGAAGCCTGTCTGTATCATGACATTTCCACCTTGCGATCCAAGACATCCCAATACCACAAGTGAATACAGCGATATTACAATAAAGTAAATAACTGATACCACGATAAATCCTGCCATGATCTTTGCTCTCGTTCCCCTATCCCTTCCGTATTTTGTTGAGAAAAATATGGAATCTGATTTCCAACTAAATTCATTGGAAAAGATACCTGACACCAAGAATGCTGACACAAGCATAATGAGCATAATAATCGTCTGAGCGTAACTCAGTGCTGATTTCCAGCCATCGTAGTCCTCATAGTATAAAGGTGCTTTCATCTCACGGTACTGCTCTATCAAAAATGCTTTCTCGTTTTCATCGAATAAACCATCAGCATCTTCGGAGTTCAACCATTTTTCCAAACTCTTTCCACGGTTCTCATAGATCTGTCCCACTTCTTCTTTCGATAAGGAATCAATACGATAATAATTAAAGTCTCTAAATTCGCAAAATCCCATATTGATCATGTCCTTGATTTCTGAAAACCCTTGTACCTTGGAATCATGCAATAAGTTAGCAGAATCATCTCCAGGGCGAATGGGATATTCTTCACTAATCTTTTTATATTCATCCAGGACCGCTTGTAATGCTGCTTCATCTAAAACACCTTTCCACTTCTGCTTTTCTTCCCGCAGACTCTTTGCTGCTGCGATTCCTGTATGAGATTTGCCCTGCTCATCCAAAAAACTGACATTCGTGATTGCGAAATAGCAGGATATCAAAAGTGAAAATAACAACACGACCAATGATACTTTACTGAGGCTCTTAGAAAAGATTTTCTTAATCTCATATCTAATCATTCCATCTCACCACCCTTTTCACCGAAATAATATAAGAACACATCCTCCAATGTCGGCTCCACCACAGATGCTCCAGCAATCGGTGGCTCACCGGCAATAATACGCAATTCCACCATTCCCCTTTCCGATTTCATATTAGACACCTTAAATTTTTTCATCATCTTCGTTGCATCTGCCTGTGATACTTCACACGCATATACCTTTTCCCGCATAGAAGCAAGTGTCTGATCAAGGTTTCCCTTCTGCATGATTTGTCCATCCTTCATCAGCCAGATTTCATTGGCAATATACTCTACATCTGAAACAATATGCGTCGATAAAATAACAATCCGATCCTCTGAGAGTTCACTAATCAGGTTTCTAAAACGCACCCTTTCCGTCGGATCAAGTCCAGCCGTAGGCTCATCCAAAATAAGAATTTTGGGATTGTTTAGCATTGCCTGTGCAATTCCTGCTCTACGTTTCATTCCACCGGACAGCTTCTTCATCTTCTTATTTGCTGACTTTGTAAGTCCAACCTGTGCAAGCAAGTCCTTTACCCGTTTACCAGCAACCATAGGTCGAATACCCTTTAAGCTGGCAATATACAGTAAATAGTCTTTTACTGTGAAATCCGGATAGAATCCGAACTCCTGAGGTAAGTATCCAAGCAAATTTCGATATTCTCCATCCATTTTGAAAATATCCTTTCCATCGCACAGAATCTGTCCGCTTGTCGGTGGCAAAAGGGTACAGATCATTCGCATAAGCGTTGTCTTGCCTGCACCATTCACACCTAAAAGTCCATATACTCCATTCTCTATCGTCAGGTTTAAGTTCTCTACTGCCCGAAAGTCCCCAAACTTTCTTGTAACATTAACCATTTGTAATTTCATATAGATTTCCCTCCATCGTCGAACATAAGCGGTTGCAGTCATGTATTGCCTTATACACAGCACCAATCAGGAAACAGCTTGCTAATCCAAATAAGATACTCCATACAGGAAATGTAATCTTAGCATAAATAAAATCATTCATTGTAACCATCCACCAGATCACACTCCACAAAAAGCAACCGAACATGGATGCTGCCTCATTCAAAGCGCTACTGTTTAACATGGCAAAGCAGATTCCAGCAGCAACGACCATTGGGAACAAAAACTGCACCAAAATATCCATAAACTGCATTCTCATACCCACACAGCAAACGAACATAAATAGCGTTATCATAAATACATCCGCCACTCCTATCAAAAATACTCGTGCGGAATAGATCTGTCTGAGGGAATATAGGCACGCTGCCTCAATCTGTAAGGAATCACTTTCTTTGTTTCTCCAAAATTCCGGAATGATCATAACGATAAAAAGGACAGAGGAAGTTCCCAGTGTTCTCATCAAATATTCGCTATCATCCAGATAATTCATGAGAAAAAATGTCACTATCAGTAATGCTGCCTGCAACATCCACCATCTCTTTCGAATCAGCCGAAATTGAGAAAATAAAAACTCTCCATAGCTCATCGTATGTTCAGACTGAACTTCCATCATAACTTCCTTCGATTTTTGAATCGTTTCCAGAATCTTTTCTTCTCTTGGAATAACTTTTGTTTCCGTTTTATAGTTTTGTATCATCTTTTCCAAATTCATCAGAGTCCTCCTCTCCCACAAGTTTTTTTAATTCTTCTTTTGCCCTTTTATGTCGGTACTTAACCAGCGGCAAGCCAATTTGTAAGATATCAACTACCTCTTTTAGCTTACAGTCTCCAAAATAAATTAACAGTATCACTTCTCTTAACTCTGGGGCTAACCTGCCAAGTGCCTGTTCCACATCCATTCGTTTTTCTTTCCTATGAATACCGCCATCCGAAACCAGCTCTCTTTCCAATATTTCCTGCTCTACACTCTCTGCCTTCCATTTCTTTGCGTAGTTCTTACATAAATTACCTGCTATCACATACAGATAATTCTTTGCTTTCCCAATATGCTGATAAGATGCAATATTTTCCATAAATCGAAGGAAGGTTTCCTGTGTGAGATCTTCTGCTTCTGCCTGATCCAAGCAATGATATCTGCAATAGGATAGAATTTCTGCATAATATTTCCGTACAAATTCATCAAAAGCCTTTTCGTTGCCCTGTTTCATTTGTAGGATTAAAAGAAAATCATTCAAGTTGCCCTCCTTTCCCATTTCAGTAATGTATAAACGTTTATTCCATTCTAATATGTATAACAACTGACTACACAAAAAAGATAGTCTATGGTTTAGATTTCTCAAAAAAAGACACCAACCCTCTATGGTTGATGTCCTATCAATAGCATTTGTACTCCTATATCATCTGAAAATGTCTCAAAGCATCCTCAATTGCCTTCTCCTTCTCAGCCGGGCACTTTGGCTGCCTAGCATCTTCACTCTTCGGAAGATTGAAATTCTCCCTCATATCAAGTCCATGCTTTGCCTTTACCTGCGCAATATACAGACTTGATACCTTGTATCCGGTCTGTTCCTTCACATAGTCCTTAATCGCTTCGTATGTGGCTTCCTTCTTAAATCTGGACATATCCATATCTGCGAGAGACATTTCAACCTTTACTTTCTGAGAGTCGATTATTCCCTTGGAAAGCAAGACTAGATTTCTATGTATGCAATGTCAGCTTCTAACTTCTGGCCTTTATAAATAACAAAATCCTTTTTATCCTTATCAGTAATAAAGTTATCTGCTAAAATAGTCACATCTTTTTGAATGAACTCTACCCTTTTCTCCATTCGATCCTGTCTCTCAGTTATCGTTCCAACCTTCGCTGTTAAAAGTTCCATTTCATTTCTAGTAACAAACTGTTGATTTTGACTAATATAGTGACGCATCTCCCTAAAAGTGCGCATTATAAATATACTCTGCTGTTCTGCCAATTCTCCACGAAGAACTGTCGCAAGCATATAAATTCCTTGTTCTGTAAATGCGTATGGTAGTTTTCTACGACCTCCTTCTTGCCCTTCAAAATAATTTATATTCCGTGAAGTCACAAATTGTGATTTCACCAATTCCACTTCTTCTTTAGTTAGTTGAAACATAAAATCTTCTGGAAATCTTGTCAAATTACGTTTTACTTGTTGATTTAAATTTTTAACTTGATAACCATAAATTTCTGCCAAATCCTGATCCAACATTACTTGCTGTCCACGAAGTATGTACACCTTACTCCGAATAGCATCTGTAGTAATCAATTCTTTTGTTTCTTCCATTACTCCTCCACAATGCTTTCCATTTGCTCCAGTTTCTGCAATGCCTTCATATATGCCATCAATCTTTTATACTGTTCATCTCCAAGGCTATGAATCTGCTTTAATATCTTAATATCCGACCTGGTAACTTCATAATCCATATCTGCATCTTTATACTCCGGATCAATTCCTTTTCCCGTTAAAAGCTGTTCCGGTGTAATATCCAATGCGTCACATATGGATAATAAACAGTCTGCTTTTGGATTTGTCTTTTTCTTTTTCCAGTCACTGATGTTGCTTGTTGCAATCCCGGTTCTTCTCGACAGTTCCAACTGGCTCATGTTCTTCTGCTCCATTATGTAAAAAATTCTTTCACTGATAATCATGTGTGTTCCTCCGTTATATTTTATATCCGTATTTATCGTTTTTATTTCCGTTTATACGGTCATTCTATCATGCCGCAGCATTTCTTTCAATAGAAATGATAATACTTCTGAATTTCTCAATATTTTCTGTTTTATATAATTCCATGTACAACGTAAGCGCCAAATCGGGCGCTTACAATTGAAAAAGGCACTCCTAATGGAATGCCCTAATATAAAAAATAGGGACACTCTTTTGAAATATCCCTATGTTCTATCAATATATCTGATAGTCCTCTATTTACTTTCATATTCAGAATTCTTTGTGTTCCCACAACCAATGTCTAACGCAACAACAACAGTTACTTTCTTCGCAAGGCCCTTTTCTTTGTGATTTTCACCAATTTTGTCGAAACTGAAAAACTCCACAAAATGCGTAAATTTAAGGATTTCTACATATTTTTCCTTTGTAGCAATACTACCGTCTCGACTGCTTTTTCTTTGTCCCGAATAATTTGCTTTGTAAACTTACCATCATAAAATACTGGGAACTGGAAACCAATAGACTTTATTATTTGCCCTTTGTCTTGTTCTTCTTCAAATATCTGTACCTCAGATAGCAACGTATTATAAAACTGCTTCTTTTCCATATCTGATAGTACATCATATATACTATCAAACATTAACAGATAATTGTAGATGTTATCACCTGTAATTTTATCTTTTTGAATGTTTGATAACTTTTCTTCTACTTCATACACTAAATCCTCTGCATCTGATATTTTATCATATACCGCATCTAATCGCTTCTGTAAATCTTCATATTGGCGATCATAATTTCTATCTAATACATCCAGTGTATCAATCTGTAAAATAATCTATCCTTAGTCCCTACCAACTGCTTTAATACCTTTTTTGCATTGGCAAGTTCATTTTCTGCCTCTGTTGTATCAACACTTGTATTTATTTTTGTTTTCATTACTTCTGAAAACCTTGGATTGCTAACTAAATTCTTTATTATCTCCGCTACTGCACCATGTCTGCCTTATTAACTGGCAATCAAAGGTTGCATTGTGTGCAATCAATTTTTTATTGCCTATTAATCCAACTATTCTTGACCATTCATCAGAAAATTTTGAACTGCCAACCAACTTTTTCTTGGTTAGCTTACTTACTTTACTTGCTGCCCAATGCACTTCCTTCTGGGGTTCATACAAGGAATGATATAGCTCCTGGCCAGTAAAATCTATAATAGCAAGCTCTATTACTTCATCATCCTTTTGTAATCCTGTTGTTTCGGTATCTATAATAAGATAATCCGTATTATTCAGTCCCAGTTTTTGAATTCAATAGGGCTTAATCCTGGATCTTCATAATCACCATTTACTGCCTCTTTCAAAATCATTTCGTAATTATCTTTTATAAACTGTTGTGCAACTTCATTATAGGTAAGTTTTGTTCCGCCACTTAATTTTGTTTCTTCCTGAATACTTAATTCTTTCCCTTTTTCTGTCAAGGTATAAGAATCAATTATATATTCATTTGCAATAAGCCAGTCCCTTACACAAGAACGTTCCAGATCTAAATCCTTACATATTGCTGTTAAAGACGGATATGTTTTTTTACCTCATCATCAAACGTTTCAGGCAACCACTTTTCAAATTTTTTTGTATCTTTACTATTAGTAAAATACCATTGCTTCTTTACAGCATCCCACATTGCACCGAGTTTTTTTACTTCATTTCGTTCATTGTAATTACAATTTATATAGTATCTCATATGCTTCTCCCTTCTTCACTTTATAATATTAATATGATCTATGCAGCATATAAGCATTTTTTCTACAAAAAAGGTATACAACAATTTTGGCTGTATACCCCTTGCATAAAAGAGCCAACTAAACATTCATTGTTATGTCGGTTCTTAATAATTATTTTTCCTTATATTTGTCAAATGCTTTTTCTAATTTTCGATAATCACAATGATACTTTAATACTTTGTTTTTTATAATCTGTTTATCATATATCTTTGTAGCTTTCTTCTCAATTTCATCTGCTATTTCTGTCAAAAAATTATATTCCTTAATCATCAAAAATGTTCTCTGATTGTCGCTCCTTGACATACCACTGCTTATGTCAAATTTTACCTTCTTATATACACTGTCATCAACAGGAAACATCTTACGTAAATCTAAAACAGATAAAATTCTTTGTCTATAATCTTTCTGCTTATCTTTATCTATTTTTTTCAGAATATCCTGATTTCTAATTTCCACAATAACATCATTTGCTTTTACTGGATCTTTTGTAATATCAATTACCTCTTAAATTCTATACCAGCTTGCAGTAACATCCGCCCAGTCTTTATGTTTATCTTTTCCTGAAGTCAATGGTATTACATATTCTCTACCATCATTATTTAATAATATTCCTAAATGTGGTTTCAACTTGTAATTGGGATCATCTTTATCAAAATAAATTTCAGGTTCTATTTCATGTAAATATTCTAAATAATCAATATCTATGTATACAAATTGTACCTTATCAAACTTCATATGTATCTGCTCATCCTTCTATTTTCATTTGAACACTAAAAAAATACTAATATTAAAAATGGGAAGCTAATGCTTCCCTTTATCGTTCCACACTTCAACGTCTTTGGCAGTGGCACGCCAACCTATATCGTTCTGCACTTCAACGTCTTTGGTAGCAGCACACCAACCTATATTGTTCCACACTTCAACGCCTTCGGTAGTGGCACACCAAAACTCAATTGCTATTTCTTTTAATATAACCATTATATCAAAAGCAACAACTCTTCGTATAATCATAATATGACAGAAAAACTTTTTTGTCAATGTTTTTTGTCATGCTAATTAGTTTAACCATACTTAATCACAACTATACACTTATGCTTCTTCTGGTAACCTGAATGTCAATGTTTCTAACAATGCGCAAAAAAATCTTATACAATATTGTAACTCAGACCATAAACCAATATCACGATCCATATAAGCATGAATGCAATTTCTATTCTTTTGTATACTCCTTAAAACTTCTATATCATCCTGATCTAATATTTTATTTTTCTCGTAAAAGGAAATTATTTCATCTAACATTACCTTTTCGACAGAATGCATTTTTACATGGTATTTAATCTCATCACGCACAGCTTCCTTTATTGATCGTACATATTCGCTTCTTATTTTCCCTTCCTCAGTCAATTTATTGAGGGTGTCAAAAATAGCACCTTTCACTTCACTTTCAGAAAATTCTTCCCACTGTTGCCAATTTGAGCTTTGATAATCTTCAATATATATCGATAAAAATACTTGCAATATAACCTCTGTTGCTGATCCCAATAATATCCAAGATTTCATTTTCAAACCACTAACAGTATTACCTTCTAAATCTTCGTATGTATAATAAAATATATCCTCCATATTCTCAGACAATGCATCAATGACTGCTCCAAATCGCTGCATACTTTTTTCATTTACTAATTTTTGTACAGTCATATTATTTGACTGATTTGCCAAAATAAGTGCTTTCTGTACAAATTTATCTGAAACTTCTATAAGATAGGCTTTCATCTCTTCCCATCCCTTATCTATTTTCCCATCCCAAATATAATCTTTCATACTCTACCCTCTAATGTTCTGGTGCGCAATTTATACAGAAACCATTTCCTCCATCATTTTCAAATGATATTGGTCTTCCGCAATCTGGACAAGTTGTATATGGTTTATCTCCTGTATATTCTTCCCAATCATCAACCGTACTTCGTATTTCTTCTCTTTCAATCAGAGTCCCTCCATTCATTGAAATGACGGTTCCCTTTGGAATAAATATAGTTTCAGGTTCAACAGTAATATTTAAAATTGACGCATCAAATTCTTCTAACAATTCATTGCATGTATTAATTTTTTCCTTTATTGCCTTTTCATCCAATTCATCAATATCTAAAATCATTGTAGATTCAAACAAAACTTCATGAACTTCCTTATATTCAACGAATTCTTCCCACAAATATCTATCTTCTTCATCATCATAGAATGAATTTTCTTCATCTCTTTCTGTATATTTAACACAAATTTTAGCTGATATTTCTAATGTAACCTCTGCCGTTCCTTTACCTGTAATGTCAATATACCCTATTTCGTGGTTTATATATTCAACATCGTCTATATCAAAAACATCATAAAAATTTTCTATATCACAATTTGCTGAATATATTTGATCCACAATATAGTTTTGTATGAAATCATCAAATACACCACTTTCTACTTCCTTATTAATAGCAACAGCCAAATATTCCGTATGTAAGATAATATAATTCATAAATTTATTTAGGTTATCAAAGGTAATGATTGATTTTTCATTTCTAAAAGATTTTCTTACCCCCTTATCCGCTGCCACAACAAATAATTCTTCCGCAAACTCATTTTCTTTTGCAATTTCAAAATAATCACGAATGGATTCTATTGTTACTGCATCTTTGAACTCATTTGGTTTTTTATTTTCAAATGGCAATAATCTCTTAAAATAATTGTCTAAAATGGCATCCACATCTACATTTTGGGTTGGAATTTTAATAGCACCACATGACCTTAAATATTCATCCCAAGCTTGCAGCTGCTGCTTAATTAATTTCTGTTCATCAAGCAAATCCAAATGTTCTTCCCATTCTTTGACATTTCTAAACGGTGCAAATCCTTTATTTTTTACAGCAGCATTATATTCACCAACAGCTTCCTTTATATAGTTTTCAATATGTTGTCTCACTTCCCTATATATTACTTCATTATATAACAACACTACATTTCCTGCATTTGCCATCTCTTTTAGTTTGGTAAACTTACCATTTTCAAAGGAAAAATTGCTTTCTTCATAAATATTTGTGTCCAAAAATACGTAATATGACATACTACTTTCTCTCCCTGTAAACTATATTCCTTCAATAAAAATCAGGCATTCCATTCATCCTTACTGGTTCATATTTTTAAGGCAATAATCTATCTTTAATAAAACGCTCACATTTTACAATATACTTTTCAATCTTTCCCATCTCTGTGCCTCCCCACTTACTTTTGTATTAATTATATACCCGCTACCAAAACAGGACAACAAAAAAGACAGCTGACTTGAAAAAGTAAATTCCAGTGCAAAAGTAAATTCCACCACACTTTAAAT
>OGYQ01001414.1_pt1 | contig 12607 bp, 10 predicted proteins | sample 1576641 | NCBI WGS metagenome assembly OGYQ01 (sample SAMEA3541476, study PRJEB24748) | human gut metagenome | biome: human gut; feature: human-associated habitat; material: faeces | place: China | collected 2012
ATGTATATTCGTGAGCAGGTCATTTCAGGAGCGCTCTTAACGGAGACGAGATCCACTGTCTACGAAGATTTAACATCGAAGGCTCTCCTGAGATGTTTAGTCGTAGTTGGCAGTTAGCTCGGCGAAGTGCTGCGACGACCTGCGATGAATATACATTGCGAACTCACGTCCTGGTAACAACTGCTTCACTAAGCACCTGCTTATTTTGTTAATTTCCTGTAATTCTCCGGATTTTCATATTCCTTATGGATTCCATCATCCTCGTACAGAAGATAGCTGCTGCCATCATAGCCAAGAAGCTGCAGCTTTGCTGTGTCAATGTCCTTTACGCACTGGGCAGCTTCAGCAACAGGGATACATTTGTGATTGCGGATAAAGAGAGGAACCTCATTTAATGCAATGTCTACATAATGAACACCTTTTTGCAGAACCTCTTCCGAAATAGTTCCATCGGCAAGGAATTTTACAAACTTCATTTCCTCAGGCAGATATACGTAGCGTCCTCTTGCATTCTGCTGGTAAACAGGAGCGATCATAATCTCGTTTCCAAGAATCAGCTGATCCTCTATCCGGACCGCCATCTTGTCATCCGGGTAAACGAAGCCAAGAGGTTTAAAATACATATCATCATTTAATGCAGCCTTCATGTACTCACTGTACAGATACGGTACCAGGCGGTATCTGACATTTACAACATTGCGAAAATCCTCAATATCCTCAAACTGGTAGCATTCCTGCTCTCTTGTTCCAAGAGCTGCATGGTTTCGCATAAGAGGCGTAAACACGCCAAGTGCCATATGGCGAAGCACCAGATCTCTGGTTGTATCTGCACCAAATCCTCCAAGATCAGCACCTGTATACAAAAAGCCGCACATATTCAAAGATGGAAGCATTTTCAGATTCAGAAGAATATGTGACCACCAGGACTTGTTATCTCCCATCCAGATTCCACCGTAGCGGTGCATTCCAATATAGGAGGATCTGGAAAACATCAGGAAACGCTTTTGCGGGTCAATGCGCCGGAAGGCTTCGCCGGCTGCTCTTGTCATGTTGTAGCCGAAGAGATTGTGTACCTTATCATGACGGATCTTTTCACCATTTACATTGTGATAAAATCTACAGTAATCCTCTGAATTATTGGCAATCCCGTTTAGTTTGCCCTGCATTTCCCAGACATGAATCCTGCCATCCTGATCCTGTGCAAATTCTCCGGCAAGCTTTTTTGCCTCTTCCAGTCCCTCAGAGGAATAAAAAATAGCCGGCTCGTTCATGTCGTTCCAGAAGCCTTCGATGCCCTGGTCAATAAGAATACGGTATTTATCACCGAACCACCTTCTGGCATCCTGATTCAGAACATCTGGAAAATGGGTATCCCCAGGCCATACGGCTGCAACGAAGTCACTTCCGTCCTCTCTCTGGCAGAAGTAACGGTTTTCTACCCCTTCCTCGTAAACATCATAGCCCTTTTCAACCTTCACACCAGCATCAATGATAGGGATCAGATAAAGATCCTGTTCTTTCATTTCTTTTACAAATGCAGGAAAATCAGGGAAATTTTCCGGATTTACGGTGAAATCCTTATAAGCATCCATATAATCAATATCCATATAGATCATGTCTAATGGGATATGATTCTCACGGTATCCTGCTGCCACCTTGCGAAAATCTTCCATTGTCGTGTAGCCCCATCTGCTCTGGCCGAAACCAAAAGCAAATTTCGGAGGAATGTAGCTGCGTCCGATTACATGGCGAAACTGCTTCACAATGTCATAGGCAGACTCCCCTTCAAGCACATATACATCCAGATCAGCCGCTCCACAAGAAACCTTTAAGGTATCCATTCTGGTGTATCCGATGTCAAAGGTAATTGCTGATGGATAATCGAAAAACAGACCAAATGTAGTTTTGCCGCTTATAATAATAAAGTTATGTGCGCCATACAAAGAGCGCTTGTCTTCTGTATGATTGGGCTCATCTGTACAATTGCTGATATAACAATATCCTCTTTTGTTGATTCCACGGTTCGCTTCTCCAAGCCCATAGACGATATCATCCTCATCCATTATATATGTAAAATCAAAGCCATTGTCCAGACTGATTTTTCCGTAGGGAAATTCTCCATTCGCGCTGTCAACATTCTTAGTCAAGGCCTCTGTATCAAATGGCGTGCCATATCGGTATTTTCTGATCATCTCATTCTTCCTTTCATCTGGCTTCAGAACAAATTCTGCAGACCCTTACTTCATGGGGTCATAACAGTAATTTATCTGAAATCGCAGGCTATCTATAATTTTCACTAAGTTATGTACATAACTTATGTAAAATAAACATATCATCATGTTTGTCATTCGTCAATAGGTTATGTATATAACCTACTTAATGTATAATAGAATATTTTTGTTTTTGTGTACTTTTGACAAGCGCCAAAAGCTTTGCTATAATTTGATAAATCAATTATAGGAAGTATTTTTATGACAACAATCAAAGATATTGCAAATCGTGCTGGAGTAAGTACTACTACAGTATCAAATGTAATTCATGGAAAGACAAAGAAGGTTTCTCCTGCTACAATAGAATTAATTGAAAAGTTGATTCAAGAAATGGGATATGTGCAGAAATTAGGACTGAACGTATTAAATAACACCAGCTCCAGAATGATTGCTCTGGTCATACATGCACATAGAAAATATGAAAATTCTATAATATCTGATCCATTTTATGGGAAAATCATCGGATTTATTGAAGAAAAGCTGCAAATACAGGGATATTATATCATGCTGTATTCCACAGATGATGTAAATAAAGTTTTCCACACTGTAATGGCATGGAATATTGATGGTGTTGTTGCCTTATCCTTTTCTCGAAATGACTGCAATAAGATCTGGTCTCTGATTCACAAGCCAGTTATTTCTATTGATGCCTATGGAAGCTCTCAGAGCAGCCCTTTTGTAACTAACATTGGTTTGGATGATTTCACCGGCGGTTCCCGTATGATCGAATATATTCTGGGATGTGGCTATCACGATATCTTTGTCTGTGCAACCAGTGATTATGGTATTGATCAGACACGCTGGAACGGGGCAAGAGAAATGTTTGCCAGGCTTACAGAAAAAAACAGCAGCAAAAAAATCCGTTTTATCAATATCGGAGAAACCACTCTCACCAGAGAAAGCTTCTATCAGCAATTAATACGACGGATTCCTTTTCCTCAAAAAACTGCGGTCTTTTTTCTGTCTGATTTTTATGCAATAGAGGCTATCAGTTATCTTGCCACCAGAGGTGTTTGCATTCCTGCAGATATTGGAATTGCGGGATTTGACGATATTACATATGCCCGTCTTACAGTTCCAAGGCTTACTACCATTCACCAGGACATGGAGAAAAAGGCTGAGCTGGCTGTATCAGAGCTTTTAAAAGCAATTGAAAATCCAGCTGTATATACAGGGAAAGAGGCTCTTCTGGATGTAATACTGATAGCCCGCGACTCCATATAGAAGATACCAGGGTCAAAAGGTCAAAAAGCTGATGCCGGACTATTATAAAATCCGGCACCAGCTTTATGATTTAGAAGGAAACCATGCCTCCCTTTAGCATTGAATCCGTAAATTCAACAAAGCCGCCATCTGAATTCAGATTCAGATACAGGTTATCCAGGTCCGTTTCATCCACGATCCATGCCATCACCACCTGAACGGATTCTCCCGGGGCCAATGCTCCAATATAATTGCCGCCGTTTCCATAATCTTCCACCGCACTGCAATATGTCATGGAGCCTGTTTTTGCCACGCCATCTTCCATATAATAATCATAACCATCACCAGGCTCTTCAGATGGGAGATAAATCCTGTACGAACCGTTTTCATGTTTGATTGTCACCAGGCTGCCATGATATAAAATATTTCTCATTTCAGCATCTGTATTGTTGGTATAGGTAACCTGTGCATAAACCAGCTTCTGATTTACAGCTGCTTCGTCTACAACTTTGTCCAATGTATTTTCTCCGTCACCGGATTTAACATAAGATAAATGATTCTGTTTGAGCCTACCATCACCTGTAACAGCCGTTTTCCATTCTTCCGGAATGTCTGCCCCCTCAAGTACGCTAAGGTTATCCAAAACCTGAATGCTGTCTGCACAAACCGAAATCCCATCGGAAATATCCGTATTTCCTTCTGTATCCTCATACATTGCTTCTAACACCATGGTATCCCCAATGCCATTTATGGTGATCTGATCCTCCGCAACTTTGTTTCTGATTTCGCCTGTATCTGCCACAGGATTTACCATATCACTCCAGGTTTGCAGTCCCTTTGTTTCAATTAGGTCTTCTTTCTCTGTGATGGTCATATTTTCAGCAAATTTAATGGCATCTTCCTTTGTAACATCATCGCCAAAGTAAATAGTGAATACCCGATATTCTTCCGGATAAAACAGATATATCCGTTTATCAAAGGATTTGTCCTGTTTCAGGTCCAACAGCTTCACATATACGCCCTCATGTTCACCAAAGGTCAGTTCTTCGCTTTCAATAACCCCTTTATCGATCCATGTCTTGCCCAGATCATCCTGATCTATAAGCACAGAGGATATGGAAATACCGCCCAGGTATGGTGTGTCCGAATAACTTAGCTTGTAGTCATCCATCCATTCCATTCCCTCAGGAATATATCCGGCTGAAATTTCTATATCTTTTATTTCTTTGGGAAGCTTTGTCTTCTTTGCGCCTTCGTCCACATTAATTCCTGTGGCAACACTATATTCCCCCCTATGCTCCAAATACATGTAATACAGCTTGGTTCCTGCATAGGCTGCCGCAGATGTTCCCATTATACAAATTAACGCAACAGCTGCAGCATGTCCCATTTTCCATTTATATTTGTGTCTCTTTTTCATTGGAACCATATTCGTTATTTTTGTCTGTCTTGCAACCTCTTCCTGTATCATATTGTGAATAAAATCCGGTGTTTCCGGCAAATCATTTTTTAATCCGTCTAATCTCATGCAAATATCTCCTCTAATTGAACGACTTTTTTTAGTTTTTCCCTGGCTCTTGCAAGTCTCTTTTGTACCGCGCCTTCTGATATGTCAAGAATCTGTGCAACCTCTTTTACACTGAATTCTTCCATGTAGTACAAAATAACCGGTACTCTCAGTTCTTCCTTAAGGGTATTGACTGCTTTATAAAGCTCGCTGTAGTCATAATGTTCCTCGTGCCAGGTCAGATTTTCAACATAGGACTCATCTAACTGCTCACTCATTTTCTTTTGCCTCGCAATGTTATAGCATTCGTTGATCAGTATTCGTATCAGCCATGTTTTTGCGTAACGATCCTTTTTTAATGTATGAATTTTTGTAAATGCTTTTACAATTGATTCCTGTATTGCATCGGCACAATCCTGATCATCCGCAAGGATTGTTTTTGCAGTTGCATATAGTTGTCGTTCTGAAGAAAGAATCAACTGTCCAAGTTCTTCTTTTGTCAATTCGTTACCACCTTTCATGCCGGCCAGCTTTTTTATTTACATAGATTAGACGGATAAAAACCAAAAATATCCCTGATTTCAGAAAAAAAATCCCCTTAAGCAGATTTTGGTTATTTACCTTGTCTGCTTAAGGGGAATCATATCACAGAATATCATCCGGCGAAATGGCTTTTATTAATCATACGATACCCAATTCCAATATGCGTCTGGATATATTGCATCCCATTTTTTTCCCGTTCCAGTTTTTTTCGCAGTGTTGCCATAAAAACGCGAAGGGAGGCAATGTCATTTTCGGAGCACCGTCCCCAGATCTGCTGGGTAATATAAGTGTGCGTCAGTACTTTTCCTACATTACGGGATAAAAGACAGAGCAGCTTATATTCGATGGGTGTCAGATGTAATTCTTCGTCCTTCAGATATGCACAGCCGGCGCTGTAATCTATCTTCAATTCACCATTTGTAAAAACAGAGGTTTCCGGCTGTTCACCTGTCTGCGTGATTGCAAGTCTCCTTTGTGTAACGCGAATACGCGCAAGTAATTCCTCTACGGAAAATGGTTTCGTAATATAATCGTCCGCACCTGCATCCAGAGCTTCAATTTTATCTGTATCCTCACTTCTGGCACTGATCACAATAATCGGCATGTTGGACCAGGTACGGATTTTTTTTATCACCTCTACGCCTTCCATATCAGGAAGTCCAAGATCCAGAAGAACAATATCCGGATGATGGGAGGACGCTTCCAGAATGGCCGATGAGCCGTTTTCTGCTGCCAGATATTTATAATCATGTGTCTTTAATGTAGTAATGATCAGGTTTCTTATAGGTCTGTCATCCTCAACCACCAGAATTAATGCTTTATTCATTTAAAGTCACCTCACTTAAGGGTAAAGTAAAAGTAAAATTACATCCATGAGGATCATGGTCAGTCAGTATCAGAGTTCCGTCATGGGCTTCTATAATAGAGTGGCAAAGTGCCAGGCCAAGTCCCAGACTTCGGTGACTGTCCGCAACTGTTGTTTTCCCGGTATAAAACATCTGGAAAATATGCGGCTTCATTTCGTCTGGGATTCCGGGGCCATTGTCTTTTACGCTGATCTGCGCTTTTCCATCTGTTTTTGTTCCCTGAATGCAGATGACTGTACCCGGCGGCGTATATTTTATGGCATTGTCAATTAGATTTACCAGAACCTGAATGATCAGGCGGACATCCATACGTGCAAGAACAAGCTCTTCGCAATCGGATACAATTCTATAGTCATCATGTTTCCTGCTGATATGCCGCAGGGATTCTGCAATCACCTCATCTAAAAGCTGATCTGAAAATTTAAATTTCAGTCTTCCATCATTTAGCCTGGTAATGGAAAGCAGATTCTCCACAACTCCAATCAGCCATTCAGAATCATCATAGATGTCCGTATAAATCTGGTGCTTTGTAGCTTCGTCCAGGCGTTCGCTGTTGCCAAGAAGCATATCTGCATTGCCTGAAATGGAGCAAAGGGGCGTTCGAAGATCATGGGAAATTGCCCGAAGAAGATCCGCCCGCAGCTGTTCATTTTTGGCTATCACTGCATTTTTCTCTTTTTCCATGGCATTTTGTGCGTTTTCCATTGCAAGCGCACATTCATTTATCACAGACAGCAGGATGCTGTATTCAAAAGAATCCAATGTTTCCTTTTGCAGCGGTATTCCAATTACACCGTAAACATTGTTCCCGCTTCGAATTGCCAGATATAAGCATTTGGCCTGTGGAAAATGATGTGTGGATGCACCGGCACGCTGCCTGTTTTCATAGGTCCATCTGGCTATCTGCTGCTCTTCTTTTGTCAGGAAGTCTTCTGTGTCCTCTCCTGCCCCGGAGAAAAGCTTTCCCTCTGATAAAGCGTTATTTTCTACTACATATGCTGTAATATTACGATTCAGAAGACGAAGAAGCTGTGTACAGGTAACATCAAGAATTTCTCTTTCTCCTTTTGCCTTTTGCAGCAAACGATCTGTATCAAAGAGAATCTGCGTGCGAAAGGCAAGCTGTGCGGAAAGCTTTGCATGTGTTTTCAGCTTTGCTGCAAGTGCCCCTGTAAGCACAGATGAAATAAGCATTATGAGAAAGGTCACAGGATAACCCACAGCATAGGTCTGAAAAGACATTCTTGGTTCTGTCAGGAAAAAACAGAATAAAAAAACGCTTAAGAAAGAGCCTGCCACACTGCAAAGATAGCCATCTGTCACAATGGAGGTAAGCAAAACTCCCAGAATGTATATGGTTACAATATTCGTATCCGTGAAATTCAGCTTCTGAAACAAAAGACCAATCAGGGTACACACTGCAAATATAAAAGCCGTCAGGAAATAATCCCTTACAGATGGTTTTTCCATATACCATGCAAATGGCCTTTTCTGATAGGTTTTGGTTTTGACTGCATCCGGGATAATATGGATATCAATGTCCGGTACAAGCTCAATCAGCTTTTCTGTCAGAGTCATCCTGCTTAAAAAGTGATTTCGTCTGGCATTACTTTGTCCGATCACGATTTTGGTAACATTGGACAGCCTGGCATACTCTGCAATCTGTACCGGTATGTTTTCCCCGTGAGTCATTACGATTTCTGCTCCCAGCTTTTCTGCATACCGGATATGCTCTTCCAGCCTTTCTTTATCCATGGCTTCTGCTTTTGTACCAGTTTGCACATACAGGGCGGTGAAACGCGCCTGCAGCCCTTCTGCCATTTTGGTCGCTGTATCTATTATTTTTTTATTGGAGGGTGCTGCTGACAAACAAACAAGGATATGTTCCTCTGAATTTATGTTATTCTTCTCTGTTATTAAGCTCATCCGGCCTGCTCCCTTTTTCTGCCTTTTTTGCAATTATATCATGCAACTGTATTATGGTCAAAATCCTTTTTTTCATCCCTGGACTGTGCATCAAAAATTATAATTTCAGCTTCCTTATATTCAATTTTACACTCATGAATCTCTCTTAACAATTCTTCATCCGAAAGAGTATTCAAAAACAATATCTTTGATAAATGCTGCTTTTCTTCCGTATTTTCCTGAATTTCGCCCCAAAACTGATCTGCTTTATTTGCAATATAAAATCCAAGTCCAAACATACAAAATACAGTAATTGTCAATATTCCTTCTGCCATTGTCTTCACCTCTATAGCAACATCTTTATAACAAATGACTATATGCGGAAGCACTTCTGAAGTGCCCTGTATTCTCCTAACACCAGCAGTTTATTATGCTCTTCAAAATACGTATCCGGTGAAATTGCAATACCGAATTCTCCTTCATTTTTTACTGCCAGAATATTAATGTTGTAGCGTTTTCGGATATCCAGCTCTCCTACTGTTTTTCCAACCCATTCTTCCGGCACCTCCACCTCAAAAATTGCGTGGGAAGCATCCACCTCCATATAATCGAGGATATGGTCATCTGTGTAACGGATAGAGGCCCATTTTGCAACCTGCTTTTCCGGATAAACCACCTTGTCGGCACCGTTTCGCAAAAGGAACTTTTCCTGAACATCACGTTCAGCTCTGGATATTACCAGTTTTGCTCCCAGTTCCTTCAAAAGTGAAGTGGTTTCAAGGGAATTCTGAAAGCTTCCTCCAATGGTCACAAAGCAGATATCGTAATTTCCAATTCCAAGGGAACGCAAAAATTCAGCATTGGTACTGTCACCGATCTGCGCATTGGTCACAAATGGCAATGCTTTGTCTACCCTTTCTTCATTCCAGTCAACCGCCATGATTTCATGACCCAGCTGGCTTAACTGCATGGCAATATGTCTTCCAAATCTTCCAAGTCCAATAAGCAATACACTTTTCATAATTTTATTTTCTCCTTCTTATCCAACTGTTATTTTCTCCACAGGCAGCTTTGCGTTCCCCCTGTTTTTTCTGGAAAGCACCGCATAAATCAGGGTCAGGCCACCTACACGTCCCAGATACATTAGTATAATCAGCACAATTTGTGAAAAAACATGAAGCTTTGGCGTAACTCCCAATGTAAGTCCTACTGTTCCTACAGCTGAAGCAGACTCATACAGGCAGTCTAAAAGAGGAAGCTCTTCATATATACTGATTGCAAGCCCGCCGCAAAAAAACAATACAAAATAAAGCATGGCGATTGTTGCTGCATTTTTTATCACATGATATTCCAGTCTTCGTCCAAAGGCCCCTGCATTTTCCTGACTTCGGAATGTGGCAATTGCATTTAAAACAAGAACTGTAAATGTTGTGGTTTTCATTCCACCTGCTGTAGAACCAGGCGAACCGCCGATCAGCATTAGCAATATCATAACTGCCTTTGAGGGTTCACTCATCTTTGAAATGTCAATGGTATTAAATCCGGCAGTTCTTGTAGTTACCGATTGGAACGCCGCAGCCAATAAACGGTTTCCTGTGGATAAATTTTTCAGATCGCAGGTGAAAAAGAAAACAACAGGAAACAAAATCAGGCATGCGGTAGTCATAAGAATAATCTTGCTTTGCATGCGGTAGCGTTTAAAATTCAGTTTGTTTATATAAATATCATCCCAGGTGAGAAAACCGATTCCTCCTATGACGATCAGAAGCATAATTACCACATTTACAAGGGCATTTGCAGAATACCCGGTCAGGGAAGGAAAGGGATTGGCAGCGGTTCCCAGAATATCAAATCCTGCATTGCAAAAAGCGGAGATGGAATGAAAGACGGACAGCCAGATTCCCCTTCCCCCGTAATCCGGTAAAAAAACCGGCAGCAGAAACAATGCCCCGGCAGCCTCAATCAAAAATGTTCCCTTTAAAATAAACCTTGTCAATCTGACGATTCCACCAACCTTAGGCGCAGAAATTGCATCCTGCATGGTGCTTCTTTGCATGAGGGATATTTTTTTACCGGAGAGAAGGGAAACGGATGCAGCTACAGTTACCACTCCAAGTCCGCCTATTTGTATGAGCATAAGAATAATCGTCTGGCCTGCCACCGACCAGTAGCTTCCGGTATCCTTCACAACAAGCCCTGTAACACATACCGCCGAAGTGGCTGTAAAAAGAGCCTCATGAAACGGAGTCAGTGTTCTATCAACAGATGAAAAGGGAAGCATCAGAAGAAAGCTTCCCAAAAGGATCACTCCTGCAAATCCCAGAATTATCAGCTGAAAAGATGTCAGATGTTTTTTCTTATATGATTTTTTCGGCATAAATAATCAGAACTCCTTACGAACAATTACTTTTTTGTTGCATCCCATTATATATAATTGCCCTTAAAGATGGTATAAGAGTATCTGATTTCGTATTAAGATTGTATAAAGATGTGTAAAAAATCAAATCATTAAAGTACAAATAAAAAAAAGAAGGCGCTATCTGCGCCTTCCAAGTCTTCCTTTAAAATCTGTATAATCAAAATCTGTAAGCTGCACCATAGTGTTATCGGCTTGTCTGAGCCAGATATCAGGTAATGGCATTCCGTTAAAGGTATTGTTCTTGCAGGTGGTATAAATGGCCATATCTCCAAACATAAGAAGATCTCCATATTTAGGAAGCTGACCAAATTTATAGTCTCCGATCACATCTCCTGACAGACAGGTGGGACCTCCCAGCCGGACGGTAATTCCCTCTTCCCTCTCATCAGCTCCAAGAAGCGGCGGACGATAGGGCATTTCCAGTACATCCGGCATGTGACAGGCTGCGCTGGCATCTACAATCGCAAGCTGTGTCTTTCCGTTTTTCAAGACATCCAGCACACTGGTCAGAAGAAATCCGGCATTTAATGCCCACGCTTCCCCCGGTTCCAGATAAACCTCTACATTCCATTCCTCTTTTGCCATCTGAATACATCGCTTAAGTCGTTCAATGTCATATCCCGGTCTTGTAATATGATGGCCGCCGCCAAAATTGATCCACTTCATCCGGGATACCAGATCGCCAAACTTCTTCTTTACAGAAGCAAGGGTTTTCTCCAGATCATCCGAGTCCTGTTCGCAGAGAGTGTGAAAATGAATGCCATCCAGTAAATCCAAAAGCTCCGGATTCTTAAAAATTGCTTCGTCCCACTGAGCTCTTGTGGTGCCCATGCGGCTTCCCGGTGCACAGGGATCATAAATCGCGTGTCCTTCCTGGGTAGAGCATTCCGGATTGATCCGAAGCCCCACGCTTTTCCCTGCTTTTTTCGCCATCAGGCCAAAACGAAGAAGCTGAGAGGGAGAATTAAACACAATATGATCTGCATAATGAAGCAGCTCCTCAAATTCATCAGCCCGATAGCCGGCACAAAATACATGTACCTCTTTTCCGGGCATTTCCTCTGCACCAAGCCTTGCCTCAAACAGTCCGCTGGCCTCTGTGCCTGCAAGATACGGCTCGAAAAAGCGGTAACAGTCATAATTGCTGAAGGCCTTCTGCGCCAGAAGCATCTTACAGCCTGTCTCCTTCGCCACTTCACCAAGAAGCTTTGCGTTTTTTATGAGTGCTTTTTCATCCAGAATATAGCAGGGTGTTTTTATGTTCCGAAATTCCGGCGGAATGCTTCCGCCGGCTGCTGTAAATGGTGCTCTTTTATCCAGCTCTTCCATCAGTCTACCAGCTTCGGATCATGGCTTTCGCTGCGTGGCAGACCATACTGGTCAAGAGCCTCCAAAAACGGATCCGGATCAAATTCTTCTACTGTATATACACCTGGCTTGATCCATTTTCCAGTAAGCATCATAAGTGCGCCGCACATTGCCGGAACACCTGTTGTATAGCTGATTGCCTGGCTTCCAACCTCATGATAGCATTCCTGATGATCGCATACGTTATAAATATAATAGGTTTTTTCTTTTCCATCCTTTACACCGGTAAAGATACAGCCAATGTTTGTTTTACCCTTTGTACGTGGTCCAAGGCTTGCAGGATCCGGAAGCAGTGCCTTCAGAAACTGAATGGGGACAATTTCCTGTCCATTGTACTGGATCGGGGTTGTGGAAAGCATGCCCACATCCTCAAGACAGCGCATGTGATCCAGATAGCTCTGTCCAAAGGTCATAAAGAAACGGATCCGTTTTACCCCTGGGATTGTTTTTGCAAGAGACTCAATTTCCTCATGATGGAGCAGGTACATGTCCTTATCTCCCACCTGGTCAAAGTTATATTCTCTCT
>OGYQ01001415.1_pt1 | contig 12591 bp, 12 predicted proteins | sample 1576641 | NCBI WGS metagenome assembly OGYQ01 (sample SAMEA3541476, study PRJEB24748) | human gut metagenome | biome: human gut; feature: human-associated habitat; material: faeces | place: China | collected 2012
GGAAGTATTTCCACCTGAATTATGAAAAGGATGGAAAGACACTGAAGCTTGCAGAAGAGAACACTTCCGCAGTGGAAAAGGAGCTGTCCCTGGCAGGATCTATACAGCATTGAAAGAAAAAAGTGAAAAAATGCTGAAAAAGCCGAACTATCTGACAGTTCCGGCTGCCTTAAAAGAACTGGAAAAAATAGTAATGATACGCCAGCTTGATGGCGTTTACCGCCTGGATCACGCCGTCACAGCAACCCAGAAAACAATACTGGATGCCTTCGGTTTAAATGAAGGAAATGTGCGGTATCAGGCGAAAGAGATCGGAAATATTTTGCAGAACCAGTAAGAAAACGAAGGAGAAAAAGAGCATGGCAAGGATGAGAAGAAGCAGTGAACAGACCCTGGAATATAGGATTGAACAGGCAGAAGGGGAAGATTTAACCAGTTATTTGGAGTGTGCTCCTGCCTTTGGGGGATTTATTTTCGGAAGTTCACAGTGCATTCTGGGCTGAAATTAAAAATGGGTTTCACTCTTACAAAAGTAAGAACCGCATCATGAGGGAAAAAGAATGTGAAAACTTTGGTGCGGATGATGATAAAAATTTCTCCACTATCGTTTCAAAGATAAAAAAAGATAACACCTTTATTGATAAAATGGTAAGATGAAAATACTTAAAAGAACAGTGTAGATAAAAATATGTACTCTGTTCTTTTTTGTACCATAAATTTACTTTGATTTCACATTATCCTGTATTTGATTTTATAAAAAAATGTTTTAATATTTTAAATAAACCAGAAAGGCAGGAAATATATGAATATGGAGAAATCCAATATTGATTTTAATGAGAAAAAAGGTTTTATTTGTGACATGGATGGTGTTATCTATCACGGAAATCAGATACTGCCAGGCGTGCCAGAATTTATTCAGTGGCTGCATGATGAAAAGAAAGAATACCTGTTTCTCACAAATAATAGTGGATATACACCTCGGGAGTTGAATCAGAAATTAGCCAGAATGGGGCTGGATGTGCCAGAAGAACATTTTTATACAAGTGCCTTAGCAACAGCTGCTTTTTTAAAAGAACAGGCAGCGGGCTGTTCTGCATTTGTAATTGGAGAAGCGGGTTTATTAAATGCCCTTTATGATGTTGGCATAACAATGAATGATGTAAACCCGGATTATGTTATTGTCGGAGAGGGCCGTTCCTATTCGCTGGATACCTTGACTCAGGCAACAAATCTGGTTTTAAAGGGAGCTAAGCTGATCGGGGCAAATTCAGATGTTTCAGGCCCAATTGAGAACGGCATTGCCCCTGCATGCCGGGCGTTGATCGCACCTATCGAAATGGCAACTGGTACAAAGGCATATTTTTGCGGAAAACCTAATCCACTGATGATGCGAACAGGATTAAATATGCTTGGTTGTCACTCAGCAGAGGCTGTCATGGTTGGTGACAGAATGGATACAGATGTGATTTCAGGAATGGAAAGCGGTATGTCTACCGTGCTGGTTCTTTCCGGATGTTCGACGAAGGATACACTTAAAATGTATGCATATCGTCCAACTATGGTTTTAAATGGAGTGGGAGATATTCCTGCCAGGGCAAAGTCAAAAGCAGAGTAATATCAGATTGGGAAGCGTTCTTTTAATCTTTGACCACGAAACCCAATGACAACTGTAATGAACAATGCTATAGTATGTTTATAAGGAGTTTTTTGCATGGAAAATAAGATTACTATGGAGAATACAAATGAATTTACCAACTTTTTTAAGAAAATCAGATGAACTTACAAAACAGTTATCAAAGGACCAGTTGCTTGCTGTTATCCATGAAATTGCCAGAACATTACCGGAGCATAAAAGAGAAAGCTTTTTGGATACTTTGACAGCAGCTTCCCAAACCACTGCCACGGACTCCCCAAAAACAACTTGTGACGATCATCAGCAGCTGCTTATAGAGCTGAAACATAATCAGGATGTATTAGCAGAAATCAATAACGGTATCCGATGCCTCGATAGCGAATATAACGAAGAATGGGATGACTGGTATAACAGCGATGCGGATGAAGTTCTTTTTTCAGATTCCATGGGTGTTTTATCTGAAATTGAAGACGCGATCAAGCTGATTCATAAATGTATTGATCTGGCAGTATATAAAGAAGGCTGCGAACTAGCCGAAACACTGTCTGTGCTGGAGATCACTGCAAAAGGAGATTATGAGGATTTTTGCGGTGAACCTCTTGGCATAAACGACCTTTATGAACACGAACTTTTGTCTGGTTCTATGAAAAAAACAGTTCGTGAATGCTTGTATCTGGAATACCAGGGAAATAGATTGGAAGATCGTGCAGAAGAACTGCTTTGCATGATCCATAATTTTCAGTGTTACTCTGTGCGGCTGGAAGATGTTCTCCAGACAGGAAACTTTGAATTACCTGAGTTTGAGCAGTTCCTTCCGCTTTGGATTGAATACCTGGGAACCCACAGCGGAATGGGTGTAAAAATACTTTTGAAAGAAGCCCAGTCTATGCTTCAGGATGAACAGCAGATTCTCGATACAGCCAGAAAATATGCAAATACCTGTCCTGAGTTATATAAGCAGATCTTAGAGCAAAACTCTGATCCTGATAAAAATCAGCGTATGATGAGCATTGGTATAGAAGCATTGGAAAGGATTTCCGAAAACACAAAAGTCCGGAGCGAAATAGCTCTGCTTACAGCCAAATATGCATGTGAAAATAATCAGGAATCAGTATGCGAATATTGCTGGCTGGAAGCATTCCGCTCTAATCCGTCGCTTGTTCATTACCTTCGTCTGCGCTTCTGCGGAGACAACTGGGAAAATAACAAACGACAGGCAGCAAAAATCTGCCAGGGTCTATATAAAACGGATAATGAATTATATTTTATGCTTCTTTTCTGGAATAAAGAATTTGATACTGTAATGGCCCAGGGCATGAGTGTAAGAGAATCACTTGGCTGGTCATTTACCTTTATGAAGGAGGGCATCACCAGCTTTTTACTTCTGTTATATCAGGGAACAGATTTGCCTGCAGGATTATCCTGTTTATTAAACTATATACAGCAAAAATATGAATTTACGGCAGAAGAATTTTATAAAGGAACCGGACATACCTGCACAAAGAACAGTACTGAGTTATTGTGGGAAATCATCTGCAAATGGAAACAGGAGGTAAAGATTTCGAACGAAGACAGAATACGTTGGATGAATAAAATTAACCAGCTTATTTCCCTGCGGGTAGATGGAATCATGACTGCCAACAGAAGAAAATACTACCATGAATGTGCTGCGTTTATTTCTGCTTATGGTGAAGTAAAGGAGTCTCATGGAATTATCGGTGAAAAAAATACATTTATGGCAGAATATCGCAAACGATATCCAAGACGGAGTGCATTTATACAGGAATTGGTGAAATTTGGATATGTGAAATGATTGGGTTCCCCATTTCCTATAACACTTATGTAATGTGCCAATGGCATAATCAGCCAGCATCTTCTGATTCCAAAGGATAAAGCATTCGGTTCGTTTTTTATATACTCAGAAACTGAAGACAACAGTAAGGAACAATGCTATAATTCATTAGTAAAGTATTCTTTTCATCTGGTGAAATTGTTATAAATGGAAGTCATGATATATGTGCTTTTGACAATACTCATGACATTTCAGAAGCTATTTTTGAAAAAAAGCATTCTTTTAAAGCCTTCTTTCGGAGGCTTTTTAAAGAAATATCCAGTAAAAACAAATATCCGTTAGGAAAGCGTATATTTAGATTATTCAATGTAAGAAACACAATGAGATAAGATAGGAGCAAAAATATATGATACGAGTACTTTTCGTTTGTTTAGGCAACATTTGCCGCAGTCCTATGGCAGAATTTATTATGAAATCAATTATTTCCGAACGCGGTTTGTCAGACAGATTTTATATTGCATCCGCAGCCACCAGCACGGAAGAAATCTGGAACGGAGTGGGGAATCCGGTTTATCCTCCGGCGAAACGGGAGCTGGCGAAGCATGGGATTTCCTGCGAGGGAAAAAGAGCAGTGCAGATCACCAAGGCGGACTATGGGAAATATGATTACATTCTGGGGATGGAAGAGCGCAATATCCGAAATATCCTGCGGATTGTAGGAAAGGACCCGGAGCACAAAGTAAAGCTTTTGCTGGATTATTCCGATCATCCCAGAGACATTGCAGATCCCTGGTATACCGGGAACTTTGAGTCTACTTATCGGGATGTGGTGGAAGGATGCGAGGGATTTCTCTTATATTTGGAACGAGAGGGAAGAATATAATAAGATAATGTAACAGAACTGTGGCAGGTGAGGAAAAAGATGCAATGTATTATAAATAATGGGAAAAGCAACAAAGTGAAAAACAGAAGTGCAATAATTATGAAGGCAATACCGAACTTCAGAAATACTGCACAAAATAAAAACGCCAACTTGTATAATTTGTCCAACTTTTTTCGCTGCCCCTCTTGACATTTCCACTTCACCGTACTACAATAACCTCAATCTAAGAATTTCGCAATGACGAGGAAGAGTAGCAAGAAGGGGAATCCACAGAGAGCCATCGGTGGTGAGAGATGGCGAGGAAGCTTTTGTGAAAATCACCTCTGAGCTTTCGGACTGAAAAATAGTACCTATCTGCTGATGAGCATAGAAGCGCAGTATCTATTCGAGTAAGTTCGGACGGTTAACAGTCGTTATCCTGTTTCTCATTTTATAGGATGAGTAGTGAGTGGCTGCATGGCAGCAATAAGAGTGGTACCGCAGAGGATTTTGCCTTTGTCTCTTAACTGGAGACAGAGGCTTTTTTATTATCCGCTTGTGCCAGAAACGCGGAGCTGTTGACACTGCCTCTCACACAGAGGAAATACCATCATGTGAAATCCCTTGGAAAATCAAGGAAGACAGCAACACTGCCTTCAAAATCACGAAGGAGAAACCAAAATGGAAACACTGAAAAAAATCACAAACTTTGTCAGCAAGTACATGGCAGTGATCGTAATCGCAGTTGCCGCACTTGCGCTCTTTGCACCGAACACGGTTAGCTTCATCAAGACCAGCTACGTCAACACCCTGCTTGGAATCGTAATGTTCGGTATGGGACTTACCCTGAAGCCAAACGACTTCAAGGTTGTATTCAGCCGTCCAAAAGATGTGATCATCGGCTGTATCGCACAGTTTACCGTAATGCCGCTGTTAGCTTTTGCTCTTACAAAAGTATTTCAGCTTCCAGCAGAGCTTGCCATCGGCGTAATCCTGGTAGGAACCTGCCCTGGCGGAACATCCTCCAACGTTATGACCTATCTGTCCAAAGGAGATGTGGCATTGTCCGTTGGTATGACCGCAGTATCCACAGTGCTTGCTCCGTTTTTAACACCTCTTCTTACCTATTTATATGCAGGCCAGAAGGTAAACGTAGACATGTTCAGCATGTTCCTTTCCATTGTAAAGGTAGTAATCGTTCCAATCGTACTTGGATTTGTGATCAACCATTTCTTCAAGAAATTTACAGAAAAAGTAGTAGAGATCCTTCCGCTGATCTCCACCACAGCCATCGTGGCCATCGTAGCAGCTGTTGTATCCGCAAACTCTGCTAAGCTGATGACATCCGGACTTCTCATCGTAGCAGTTGTTATCCTGCATAACCTGCTTGGATATGGTGTTGGCTACGGAATCGGCCGTGCATTAAAGCTGGATACTACAAAATGCCGTGCAATCTCTATCGAGGTCGGCATGCAGAACTCCGGACTTGCAACCTCCCTTGCAACCACACATTTTGCACAGTATCCGCTGGCAACCATCCCAGGAGCTGTATTCAGTGTATGGCATAATATTTCCGGTGCAGTTCTTGCAAATATTTATGCACGCAGCGCAAATAATAAAGAGGCAGAATAAAACATTATATAGGGTTCTGAGGGATTTTCCTCCGGGCCCTTTTATGTTGATAAAACTTTAACAAAATTTCAAAAAACGCAAAAATTGTGTTGATTTTATCCACCAGATATGTATAATATATGATAAGGAAAAAAGGAATCCACCCGGTTCCATTCCTTAGGTTTTGTACCATAGAAGCTGGTGGCGCAAGTAATATTTTCGATAAGGTATTACGGTGAAACAGCGTGTATCAGCCATAGAATCTGCATTCGCAGATGAATTCCATTTTAGAGAAAAGAGGTTAAGTGTAAGATGGCAAAAATTGATTTAACAAAGTATGGTATTACCGGAACTACAGAAATTGTTTACAACCCCTCTTATGAAATGTTATTTGAAGAGGAGACCAAACCAGGTCTTGAGGGCTTTGAAAAAGGACAGGTCAGCGAGCTTGGCGCTGTTAACGTTATGACAGGTATTTATACCGGACGTTCTCCTAAAGACAAATATATCGTAATGGATGAGAATTCCAAAGACACCGTATGGTGGACATCTGACGAATATAAGAACGACAACCATCCTGCAACACAGGAAGCTTGGGCAGCAGTGAAAGAGATCGCTAAGAAAGAGCTCTCCAACAAGAGACTTTTCGTAGTAGATGCATTCTGCGGCGCTAACAAAGATACCCGTATGGCAATCCGTTTCATCGTTGAGGTTGCTTGGCAGGCACACTTTGTAACAAACATGTTCATCCAGCCTACAGAGGAAGAACTCAAAGACTTCGAGCCAGATTTCGTTGTTTACAACGCTTCCAAGGCTAAAGTTGAGAACTACAAGGAATTAGGCCTTAACTCTGAGACAGCTGTAATGTTCAACATCACAAGCCGTGAGCAGGTTATCGTAAATACATGGTACGGCGGAGAGATGAAGAAAGGTATGTTCTCCATGATGAACTACTATCTGCCGCTTAAGGGCATCGCTTCCATGCACTGCTCTGCAAACACAGATATGAACGGTGAGAACACCGCTATCTTCTTCGGTCTTTCCGGAACAGGTAAGACTACACTTTCCACAGATCCTAAGAGACTTCTCATCGGTGATGACGAGCACGGCTGGGACGACAACGGAGTATTCAACTTCGAGGGCGGCTGCTATGCTAAGGTTATCAACCTTGACAAGGATTCTGAGCCGGATATCTACAATGCAATCAAGAGAAACGCTCTTCTTGAGAACGTTACACTTGACGGTGAAGGCAAGATTGATTTCGCTGATAAGAGCGTTACAGAGAACACTCGTGTATCTTATCCGATCAACCACATTGAGAAGATCGTTCGCCCGATCTCTTCCGCACCGGCTGCTAAGAACGTTATCTTCCTTTCCGCAGATGCATTCGGAGTACTTCCTCCAGTATCTATCCTGACACCAGAGCAGACTCAGTACTACTTCCTGTCTGGATTCACAGCTAAACTTGCTGGTACAGAGCGTGGAATCACAGAGCCTACACCTACATTCTCAGCTTGCTTCGGACAGGCATTCCTTGAGCTGCATCCGACCAAATATGCTGAAGAACTCGTTAAGAAAATGGAGAAGAGCGGAGCAAAAGCATACCTGGTTAACACAGGATGGAACGGAACCGGAAAACGTATCTCCATCAAAGATACCCGTGGTATCATCGATGGAATCCTCAGCGGCGCTATCTTAACAGCTCCGACTAAGAAGATCCCATTCTTCAACTTTGAGGTTCCTACAGAGCTTACAGGCGTTGACACAGGCATCCTTGATCCTCGTGACACATACGCTGACGCTTCTGAGTGGGAAGTAAAAGCAAAAGACCTTGCAGACCGTTTCGTTAAGAACTTCAAGAAATACGAAGGAAATGAAGCTGGTAAAGCGCTTGTTGCTGCTGGTCCTCAGGCTTAATCTAACTTTATAAGATTGAATGATTTCGGGTCTGCCGTGTATGCGGCAGGCCCGTTTTTGTGGAAAATTTCGCTGTATTCTGTCGATGAAAACTACTTTACAAATCTGCTCATTTCTTATATACTATCCATACAGCAACTCAAAGGGAAGCAATTCACAGCTTCCATCTTTTTTTCATAAGCAGGCCGTCTGCAATGCACAGCAGGGCCAGCAATCATCAGGGCGTTTCGCCCCTTTTATTTCAAAGCGATATTTTCAAGCAGAAAGGAACTGAATATGAGCAAAGAGTATGATGCATTTGTGGAGAATCTGCGCCAGCTGTTACTAGAACGTTTGGGGCTGAAAGAAGAACAGATTTTTTTCAAGGAGCAGGATGAACAGGGGATGACGCCTAGCGGTGACCGGCTGTTTGTGGAATGCCATGCTTCCCCGGCAGGAAAAGAAGTGTGCGGAATCCATACGGAAGAGCTTTTTGATGACTATGAGGACGGTGTGTCTCTGGAAAAAATTGCAGACACAGTGGAAAAAGAAATCCGCAAACTGAGAAATGCCGGATTTTTTGAGAAAACCCAAAATCTGAACAATTACGAGAAGGTGAAAAATGACCTTTTCATCCGGCTTTTGAACCGGAAGAAGCACAAGAAAGAGCTTTCAAAAGCGGTATACCGGGTAATCGGGGACATTGCCCTGGTATTGTACATGCAGGTAGGAGAGGTGAAAGGATGCACCACCAGCATGAAAATACGCCGTGATTGTCTGGATAACTGGGGGCTTGACGAGAAAACGGTTTTTGAGGCGGCTCTTTTGAATACATATTTTATTTCCCCGCCCAGAATTTTCCTGTGGGAAAAACTGATCGGAAACCCGGAGTACAACGGAGAATGCTTTATGGATCTGAACCAGGAATTTGAATTGCGAAGAGAGAATGTGGGAAACTGTCTCAGCACAGTAAGAAGGACAAACGGAGCGGTAGCGGTGTTTTTACCAGGCGTGGCAAAAAGACTGGCGGAATTGATGAAAGGAGACTTTTATCTGGTGTTTACCAGTATTCATGAGGTGATGGTCCACAGCGTGCGTATGGCCTATCCAGAGGATCTGCAGGAGGTTCTTAGGGACACATTACGGGAGGCTACGCCGGAGGAGGATTTTCTCACAGATAAGGTATATCGGTACTGCCAGGAAACCGGGGATTTTATGGTGTATAAAGGAACTGTGTTTCTGCAGGTGGGAGGCCCCCACGAAGAGGACGAGAAGGAGACAAAGTAAAGCGTCTATCACCTGGGAAAGCTTTTAAGGGCAAAAAACTGCCGCCAGAACCAGAAGTCTGACGGCAGTTTCCAGAAATTTTAGGAAATACAGGTTTTTTTTCGGAAAGTATTTTGCTTATCCAAGAATTGCGGAGTCATTGGAGAATTCCTCTCCGCTGGCTTCCTCGAATTTATCCAGAAGCTGTTTCACGGTAAGCTTTTTCTTTTCTTCACCCTGGATGTCGAGAACGATTTTTCCGTTCATCATCATGATCAGACGGTTGCCGTGGGCGATGGCGTCCTTCATATTGTGGGTGATCATCAGTGTGGTAAGGTGATCGCGGTTGACAATTTTGTCTGTAATGTCCAGAACCTTTGCTGCTGTTTTCGGGTCAAGGGCTGCAGTGTGCTCATCCAGAAGGAGAAGCTTCGGTTTCTGAAGGGTAGCCATCAGAAGGGTAAGCGCCTGTCTCTGGCCTCCGGAGAGAAGACCTACCTTGGAAGTCAGACGATCCTCAAGACCAAGGTTCAGGATTTTCAGAAGCTCTTTGTACTCAGCACGCTCTGCCTTTGTGATTCCGGGGCGGAGAAGCCTTGTTTTGCCGCGGCGCTTGGCAAGAGCTAAGTTCTCTTCAATTCCCATGGTAGCAGCAGTTCCGGTCATAGGATCCTGGAATACACGTCCAAGATATGCGGCTCTTTTGTACTCGGAAAGCTTGGTAACATCTGTTCCGTCAATGATGATCTGGCCCTCGTCTACCGGCCATACACCTGCAACTGCGTTCAGCATTGTGGATTTTCCGGCTCCGTTGCCGCCGATTACGGTAACGAAATCACCTTCATTGAGCTTCAGGGAAAGACCGTTTAAGGCTACCTTCTCGTTGATGGTTCCCGGATTAAAGGTTTTGTATATGTTTTTGATCTCAAGCATTGTTCTTACCTCCACGTTTTGCTGGTTTTGCGAAATATTTTCCCTTCCAGTAAGGTACTGCCAGGAATACAGCAACTACAAGTGCGGACAGCATTTTCAGAAGGTCTGTGTCGATACCCATCCAGATTACAGTCTGAAGTACCAGATAGTAGAGAATGGAACCGAATGCTACGGACAGAAGGCGGAGTGCGAAGTTGCGGAAAATGCGGCTGAAAATCGCCTCGCCGATAATAACGGCAGCAAGTCCGATTACGATCGCACCACGTCCCATGTTTACGTCTGCGAAGCCCTGGTACTGAGCCAGAAGAGCACTGGATAAAGCAACAAGTCCGTTGGAAACCATAAGGCCAAGAACCTTGCAGAAATCTGTGTTGATACCCTGTGCACGGGACATGTTAGGGTTGCATCCTGTTGCACGAAGGGAGCAGCCAAGCTCGGTTCCGAAGAACCAGTACAAAATTGCGATGATCACTACAATAAACAGTGCAACGATCAGAATGGTGTTCTGGGTGATCGGCACGTTTTTGATTCGTCTTAGGGAGATCAGGATCGGATACTTGTCAACGTTGATGGCCTGGTTTGCTTTTCCCATGATCTTCAGGTTAATGGAGTAAAGGGAAAGCTGGGTCAGGATTCCGGCAAGGATGGCTGGGATTCCCATAAAGGTGTGGAAAATACCAGTGACAAGTCCGGCCAGCATACCGGCTAAGGTTGCTGCCAGAAGAGATACCCATACGTTATGTCCGCTGATCATCATCATGACACAGACAGCACCTCCGGTACACATGGTACCGTCTACGGTCAGATCGGCGATGTCCAGAACACGGAAAGTAAGGTATACACCGATTGCCATAATACCCCAGATCAGTCCCTGGGCAGCGGCACCTGGAAGTGCCATTATTAAGTTTGCGATTTGCATGTTTTTTTCCTCCTGCATGCCAAGCTGCGGCAGCGCTGCGGCGCAATACAGCTGATTTTTATTTAAGGACAAGTCTGTTTAGAAACGACACAAACAGCGAGAGAGGATTCCCTTCCCGCTGTCTGTGTTTATGCTGTCTGAAACAGCTAAATGTCCAAATAATCTGTCAAATCAATATTAATATGTATTATTCAGCGTCTGCACCGATTGCAACGTAATCATCCGGAACTTCGATTCCAAGCTCTGCGCAGATGTCTGCGTTGTACTCTTTTGTGAAGTTAGGTGCGTACTCGATTGGCATTGTAGAAATGTCTTCGCCGTCTTTTAAGATCTTAACTGCCATTTCTCCAGTTGCTTTTCCAAGGTCATAGTAGCTGATGGAAAGAGTAGCAACACCGCATCCGGAGCAGATTCCCTCTTCACCTGCGATTACCGGAACCTTTGCCGGAAGGCAGATGTTGTTGATCAGCTCGGTGTTGGAAGCTGCTGTGTTGTCTGTTGGAACATAGATGACATCGCTGTCTGCAACTGCGTTTGTTACAACAGAGGAGATATCGTTGGAATCAGAGAATGCGTAGTATTCGCAGGTGTATCCAAGATCCTCAAGTGCAGCCTTAACAGTGTCTACCTGGTACTGGGAGTTCGGCTCAGCGGAGCAGTAGAGAAGTCCTACGTTCTTTGCATCTGGGAAGAGCTCGTTAAGCATTGCTGCCTGATCCTCAAGTGGAGCAAGGTCTGATGTACCGGAAATATTTCCGCCTACAGTGCCGTCGAAATCAGTAAGATCAAGAGCTACGCCATACTCTGTTACTGCGGTGCCAAGGATCGGGATATCGCTTGTTCCTGCTGCTGCAGCCTGAAGAGAAGCAGTAGCGTTTGCAAGGATCAGGTCTACATTGCTGGATACGAAGTTGTTGATGATGGTGCTGCAGGTAGCGGAATCGCCCTGTGCATTCTGCTCATCAAATGTAACGTTCTCCTCGCCGAGACCTTCTTTGACTGCATCCTTGAAGCCTTCAGTTGCGGCGTCAAGTGCTTCATGCTGAACCAGCTGGCAGATACCGATATTGTATGTCTGCTGCTCTTCAGCGTGTACGGTTACTGTACCTGCAAGACCTGCTACCATAGCTCCGGTCATAATTACGGATAAAACCTTTCTTTTCATAATTTGTTTCCTCCTTAAAAACATTTTCGTAGTTTAAAGTACTGTCTGCACAAAATAATACCGCTTTAAAGCGTAAAAGTCAAGTAGCTTTTGGTATTTTTACAAATTAAGCATTTTCAAGGCTTTCATGTCATCTTTTTTCATCTGGCAACAGTTTGGCAACACCCCCTGTTGCCGCAAATTAATGTCAAAAAATGCCACCAAGGGAAGCCGGGTGACATTTTCTTTAAATTCTTTCAATGCTACAATCATTAATTATCATTTTTATGGTTTTTTTTGGCCTGTTATCTTTTCATTCTCTGAGACATGTAGTACAATATGCTCATCAAGATTTGTTCAGAGGAGGACAGACATATGAAGAAGAAACACACTCTCACGCGGCTGCTCCTGTGCCTGCTGATGGCGCTTCTGTTCATCCCGGCAGCATCCGCAAAAAACACAAAGGCAGCCTCAAACATTCCCGGTAAAGTCACCTTGACAAGCGCCAAATCAACGGCATACAACAAGGCGACTA
>OGYQ01001416.1_pt1 | contig 12589 bp, 7 predicted proteins | sample 1576641 | NCBI WGS metagenome assembly OGYQ01 (sample SAMEA3541476, study PRJEB24748) | human gut metagenome | biome: human gut; feature: human-associated habitat; material: faeces | place: China | collected 2012
TTTTGCATCATCATTGCAAAACCATCGATTGGCAATTTCGACTCCAATAAGTTCATAATTCGGCGGAGGATGCTTTCAACTATAGATCTCTGTAAAATTTTTTGATGCCAGACAGTCTGGAGCTCATGTTCACCATGAGGAGGTCTGCCACAGTGAGAGCGGCCATGGCCTCAACGACCACCACGGCTCTGGGGACGATGACAGGATCGTGGCGGCCGTGGATGAAAATCCGGACATTGTTTCCGTTCCTGTCCACGGTCTCCTGCTCCCTGGAGATGGAGGGAGTAGGTTTGACAGCAGCCCGGAGGATGACCGTGCTGCCGTCGCTGATGCCGCCCAGTGTGCCGCCGGCGTGGTTGGACTTTTTCCGCACAACTGGGCCGTCTGCATAGAACGGATCATTGTTCAGGCTGCCAAAAGATCGGGCAGCCCCAAAGCCGTCGCCGATCTCTACGCCTTTGACAGCGCCGATGGACATGACAGCACCCGCCAGGGAGGCGTCCAGCTTGCCAAAGACCGGTTCGCCGATGCCGGCAGGAAGGCCGTCGATCCTGCACTCGATGATGCCGCCTGCGGAGTCCTGCTTTTGGATGCACTCTTCCAGAAAAGCGGCCGCCAACTCAGCGTGGGAGCGGGAGGGCATATAGAGAGGATTTTCTGTGATCTGGCTGAAATCATATGCGCCATCGGGGATAGAGATATCTCCGATGGCTTTTGTGTAGGTTGTAAAGTGTATGCCAAGTTCGGCCAGCATCTTGGCAGCCACGGCGCCGGCAGCTACCCGCCCGGCGGTCTCCCGTCCGGAGGAGCGTCCGCCGCCCCGGTAGTCCCGGATGCCGTATTTTTGGTCGAAGGTGTAATCTGCATGCCCCGGACGGCAGCAGTCTTTGATGGCGCTGTAGTCCCGGGATCTCTGGTCTTCATTTCTTATTATAATGGAAATGGGAGTGCCGGTTGTCTTTCCCTCAAACACGCCGGAGAGGATCTGCGCCCGGTCTCCCTCCTTCCTGGCTGTGGTGTATTTCCCCTGCCCGGGTTTTCTGCGGTCCAGATATTTCTGTATGTCCTCCTCGCACAGAGAGAGGCCGGCAGGGCATCCGTCCACGACAGCGCCCAGGGCGGCCCCGTGTGACTCACCCCAGGTGGTGACGGTAAAAAGTGTTCCCAATGTAGAACCTGCCATGTTGTATCGCTCCTTTATTTTGTGAAGTATGTGTTAAATCCTGTTAAGATATATTAAGAATTATTATAATCAAGAGGCGGATTATTGACAAGAGAAAGCCGGGACACTATAATTACTACGTATTACGAAAAGTGTAGTTATAAGTATATATAATATAAACAGGGAGCAGATTTTTATGAGTAATAGCGAAAACAGCAGGGAGGATATCGAGCGCTCTTCAGAAGAAATTCTCGAGGAGACCATGCGGGAGATCCGTGATGACCTGCAGAGTTCATCCCAGGACGATGTTTCCAATGCTTCATCAGAAGAGGAAGATGACGGCGTGATCCGGCTCGACGACAATGAAGAATTCTATGACAGGGCAGAGGACGAAGAGGATGCATATTTGTCCGAGGAAGATGGGATAGAAGAGGATGAGCTGGACGAGGAAGAGGAGGAGAGCGGAAAAAAGCGTGGGAAGAAGAAAGCGCTGATTGTTCTGCTTGTCATTCTCGGTGTTCTTGCACTGGCCTATCTTGGCATGGCTCTGTTTTTTACAAAGCATTTCTTTTTCTATACAAAGATAAACGGCACGGAGTTTTCCGCTGAGACTGTCAGCGCCGTGGAGAGTTATATGGAAGAGCAGGTGGAGGGGTACGAGCTCACGCTGGAAGAGATTGACGGGGGTACGGAGACCATTGTCGGTGACGACATAGACCTGACTTATGTGGACGGGAAGGAAGTGGATGACCTTTTGAAGGATCAGAACCCACTTCTGTGGATCACAGCTCTCTGGGATCACCCGGATATCGAGGCTCCTGTGGGTGTGGAATATGACGCGGACAAGCTGAACGAAGTGATCGCAGGGCTGAAATGCATGCAGGCGGAAGAGCAGGTGGCGCCCCAGTCAGCCCGCCCGGTCTTTCAGGAGACAGAATTTGTGATCCAGGACGAGGTGGTCGGTTCACAGATCGACACAGAGAAGTTCACGGAAGCCGTCAATGAAGCAATCAGCGGATTTCAGTCCACCCTGGACATGGAGGCGGAAGGATGTTATGTGCTGCCTGCATTCACTGCTGATGCGCCGGAAGTGGCGGCAGCAAGAGATGCCATGAACAGTTATCTGGGAGCCAGCATTACCTACGACTTCAGTCCTTACACGGAAGTGGTGGATTCTGCGGTCATCTCGCAGTGGGTGACGGTTGACGACAGCATGAATGTGACCTTTAACCAGGATGCAGTGCGGGCTTATATCCAGGAGCTTGCAAATAAATATGACACATACGGAAAGAACAGGACCATTGTCACAAGCCGCGGAAACACGGTGGAGGTCTCCGGCGGATCTTACGGCTGGCAGATCGATCAGGAGGCAGAGTACAATGCCCTTATCGCCAACATCCAGAATGCGGAGACAGTGACCAGAGAGCCCCAGTATGCGCGGCGCGCCGCTTCCCACGAGGGCAATGATTACGGCAGCAGCTATGTGGAGATCGATCTGACGAACCAGCATGTGTGGGTATACGTAAATGGCCAGTGCGTCGTTGAGACAGACTGCGTCACAGGAAATCCCCAGGAGGGCAACGGCACGCCCCAGGGCGTTTACTCCATTGCCTACAAGCAGATGAACACAACCCTCCGTGGACCGAAGCTGCCGGATGGGACCTATGAGTGGGAGTCTCCGGTTACCTACTGGATGCCCTTTAACGGAGGGATCGGACTTCACGATGCCCCCTGGCGTTCTGCCTTTGGCGGGAATATCTACCAGGGCGGGGGATCTCACGGCTGTGTAAACCTTCCCCCGTCAGTGGCCGGAACAGTATACAATAATATTCAGGCCGGCACACCGGTTGTATGCCACTATTAAGACAGATGAGGAATTTATAAGAATGTATGAACTTTTAAAAAGAGACGGAGCGGCCCGCAGAGGCCGGCTCCACACAGTACATGGGGTCATTGAGACCCCTGTATTTATGAATGTGGGAACAGTCGCCGCGATCAAGGGGGCTGTGTCTACAGAGGATCTGGAGCAGATCGGCACCCAGGTGGAGCTGTCCAACACCTATCACCTGCACGTGAGGCCGGGCGACCAGATCATTAAGAAGATGGGAGGTCTCCACAGGTTCATGTCCTGGGAGAAGCCTATCCTCACAGACTCGGGCGGGTTCCAGGTGTTTTCCCTGGCAGGCCTTCGAAGGATCAAGGAGGAGGGCGTCTATTTTAACTCCCATATAGATGGAAGAAAGATTTTTATGGGGCCTGAGGAGAGTATGCAGATTCAGTCCAATCTGGCCTCTACCATTGCCATGGCGTTCGATGAGTGCCCCTCCAGTGTGGCGGACAGAGAGTACATGGAGCGGTCTGTGGCCCGCACTACCAGGTGGCTGGAGCGCTGCAAAAAAGAGATGGACAGGCTGAACAGCCTTCCGGATACCATCAACCGTCATCAAATGCTTTTTGGTATTAACCAGGGCGGTGTCTATGAGGATATCCGTATCCGCCACGCAAAAGAGATCGCTTCCATGGATCTGGATGGGTATGCTGTGGGCGGTCTGGCTGTGGGAGAGTCCCACGAGGAGATGTACCGCATACTGGATGCTGTAGTTCCCCAGCTGCCTCAGGAGAAGCCCATTTATCTGATGGGCGTGGGGACGCCTGCCAATATTCTGGAGGCAGTGGATCGGGGCGTGGACTTTTTTGACTGTGTGTATCCCAGCAGAAACGGACGCCACGGACATGTGTATACAAAACAGGGGAAGAGGAATCTTTTCAACGCAAAATACGAGCTGGATGACCGACCCATCGAGGAGGGGTGCCAGTGCCCGGCGTGTCGCAGGTATTCCCGGTCCTACATCCGGCATCTCCTGAAAGCCAAAGAGATGCTGGGGATGCGTCTCTGTGTGCTCCACAACCTGTATTTCTATAACCATCTGATGGAGGAGATCCGTCAGGCTATCGAGGAAGGAAACTATAAAGAGTATAAAAAGAAGACATTAGAGGGCCTGCAGGGCGGAAAATAATTGCAAAAAGTCAAATACCGAAAAAAACTCTTGATGAAAACCCGGATATTGTGTATGATTACAATAGTGTCAAAAAGTGAGTGATTTAGGAGGAAATATTTATGTATACTTTAGCAGCTAGCAGCTTTTTGAACAGTCCCATCGGGCTGATCCTTTTATATGCTGTGATCATCGGCGCTTTCTGGTTTATTCTGATGCGTCCGCAGAAGAAGGAGCAAAAGAGGATTGCAGCCATGATCGCAGACATGGAAGTGGGCGATACAGTTCTCACAACAAGCGGTTTCTACGGAGTGATCATTGATATCACAGACGACGATGTGATCGTGGAGTTTGGAAGCAACAAGAACTGCCGTATTCCGATGCAGAAGGCAGCTATCGCACAGGTAGAGAAAGCGGATGCGGAGTAAGAGACATTGATCTGAAGAAGGGCCGGTCCAGCGACCGGTTCTTTTTTTGTCTCAAACTGGCAAAATAAGTAAAAAGAGGTTATTCCTTGCAGAAAAGGGAAAAGTATGTTACGGTTATTCTGTATCAGTTTATATAAATAATTGAATAAGGGGAAGGAGGAAATCAAACCAATGAGAAAAAGCAAGTTGCTGATACTCCTGCTTTTCATGTGCATGGTGCTCACAGGACTGCCGGCCATGGAAAGCAAAGCAGAAGAGAGTGCGCAGGGAGGGGACGCGTATTCGGAACTGCAGGATGAAAATCCATACCGGACAGAGAATGTCACGGCTATGGATGAAAATGGAAATATCACTGAGGTGGGTGATTCCGACGGAAGTATGACAGACGGAGACGAGGTGTCTTCCGGCAGCATTTCTACATATGCAAGGTCATCCCGTGCGGCAGTTTCATCTGTCAAGGTGGTGAACTTCAACACGAAGAACAACGCGGTCACAGAGTATACAGAGGACGGCACAGGAGCCGCCGGTTACACAAACGGTGACTACGGCGCGGATGCCGCCTACCTTGGGACCAGCGGTGGAAAAGTAAAATTTATGATGTCCGGCGTGATCGGCTGGGTCAACGCATCGGAGGTGGAGGTCATTGACCTGTCGCAGGCCGCTGTAGTGAGCGGTTATGAGGTAGAGAATGGGAGACTCCTCCACGGTATCGTGTACACGATGGCCACACCCGGCTACAGGACAAGGCTGGATAACGGCCCGGCGCCCTCTTATCTGAGCGCAGGAGTCAAATACTACAGCTATGACGGCCACTATTTTTACACAGATTACGGGGTGATGATCTCTGACTATCAGAACAATACCCGTGCAAATTCTGTCAATCCGGACAATCCGTACTATAACTATTACCAGTATCTTCCGCTCAGGAGCAGTACATCCTACAGTGTGGACGCGCTGAACGCCATGATCGGCAGCAAAGCGTCGGCAGGATCTCTGATGGCGAACAAAGGAAGCGCTTTTATAGACAGTCAGAATTCATATGGCGTCAATGCGCTTCTCATGACCGGTGTAGCAGCAAACGAGAGCGCCTGGGGGACAAGCAGCATTGCCCGGAGCAAGAACAATCTTTTCGGGCTGAATGCGGTGGACTCTTCTCCGGGAACAAGTGCCAGCACGTTTGCCAGCGTGGAGGCATGTATCAATGATTTTGCAAACGGCTGGATGTCCAGAGGATATCTCTATCCCGCGGACAGCAGATATAACGGCGGATTCCTTGGAAACAAGGCAAGCGGTATCAACGTAAAATATGCTTCGGACCCGTACTGGGGCGAGAAGGCGGCCAATGTCGCCTACGCTCTTGACGCGGCCCAGGGCGGCGCGGATTACGGTCTGTATACTATCGGTGTGAAAGACACCCTGGCCTCCAGCCATCAGACCGTGAACGTGAGAAATGAAAGCAACACATCGTCCACAGTGCTCTACACTACAGGGCGGGCATCCAATTACTCTGTCCTGATCAAAAACAGCACTTCGGAAAATGGATTTTACAGAATCCAAAGTGACGCGGTGCTGGACAGTGGAAGGACCTCCATGGTCAAGGGCAGTGGGGCTTACAGTTTTGATAATATGTATGCCTACATTTCGGCGGACTATGTGCAGGTCGTAAACCAGGGAACTGTGTCGCAGCCGGAGCCAGAACCGGAGCCAGAGCCGGTACCAGTGACGCTGGACTCCATAACCATTGCAGCAGCGCCGTCCAAGACCGTTTATACGGAGGGAGAGAGCTTCGATCCCACGGGTATGTCGGTGCAGGCAAACTGGAGTGACGGCTCAGCCAGCGATGTGACTGGAGAAATCAGCTATACAACGGATCCGCTCACAGCAGATGTGACAGCTGTGGAGATCTCCTACACAAGCGGAGACGTGACAAAGACAGCGTCCCAGCCTGTACAGGTAAAAGCAAAGGCAGTCGTTACAGGAGTTATGATCAACCCCTCTGAAATTGATCTTTATCCTGGCGATGTAAAGACCTTTGGCGTATCTGTTCAGGGTACAGGGGATCCGTCTCAGGATGTAACGTGGTCAGTGGAGGGCGCTTTCAGCAGCCAGACAGTGATCGATGGAAATGGAAAACTGACTGTGGGGGCAGACGAGTCGACCCAGCAGCTTACGGTAAAAGCCCAGTCGGCCGTGGACCCATCCCAGTATGCGCAGGCGGTGGTGACGGTTCTGCAGAAAGCCAGTGAGGAACCGGACGAAGAGCAGCCTTCACAGCCTGATGCCGAGGAGCCTGGCACAGGCCAGGAAGGATCTGACGCGGATACAGAGGAGCCGGGAGAGGATGACGGACAGACAGAGCCGGACGGCTCCGATGAAGCGTACCAGTCTATGGAGCTGAAGGCAGAGACAGAGGGCGTCAGTGCAAGCGGCGAATTTGCTGCGGGCACGGAGCTTGTAGTTACGCCTGTAGGGGAAGAGACAGAAGTGTACCAGACCCTTGTGAAAGAAGTGGGCGGAAAGCCTGTTCTTGGAGTGTTTGACCTGTCCTTGAACGGATCCGCAAAAGAGGGAAGCGCTATACAGGTTACATTCAGCCTGGATGAGCAGTACAATGGAAAAAGTATTCTGATCCTTCATTTCCCTGAAAAGGGTGGTGTCTCTTACATTGAGAGATATGAGATGACCGCTCAGGATGGCAGTATCACAGTGGAAGTGGACAGCTTCTCACCTTTTGTTCTTGCACTGAATGAGGAGAGCACCGGGGACGAAGCTGGCGACGGACAGACACCGGACAACGGGGTGACTGGAGATACAGGTGAAACCGCCGTGCCGGAGGATCCGGGCACATCCGAAGAACCAGGGACAACAGAAGATCCGGGAACCGCAGAAGATCCGGTTGTGCAGGATCCGGCAGCTACAGGCGGATCTGAAACAACGGATCCCGCAGATGTGTCAGGAGGAACAGGCACAGGCCAGTCATCCGGCACATCAGGAAAGACCACAGGAGCAGCAGCTTCAACAAATGTGGTTGGCCAAAATAAGACTGATACAAAGAACGCAGACAACAGTCAGGTGACAGCAGCGCCGAGAACGGGAGATACAGCTTCTCCGGTACTTTGGATCGTGCTTGTCATTGCCGCAGCAGCGGTGATCATTGCAGCTGTTGTCATCAAAAAAATCAGAAAATAGATTTTTAGGATAAAGGATATCATCGTTTAGGCGGTGGTATCCTTTTTTGCCATTTGTACCTGGCAAAACAGAGGACGCTCTATTTTTTTGCGCTTTTACAGAGTAAAGGGTTGAAACACTGATAAAAATGCGATATGATTATGAAATAGTTAAATTTGTTGTACATAGAAAGGAAGAAGCATATGAACCTCAAGATCGGAGTTATCAAAGGGGATGGCATTGGACCGGAGATTGTCACAGAGGCCATGAAAGTGTTAGATAAAGTGGGAGAAGTATACGGACATACACTGGATTACGATCAGCTGCTTATGGGCGGAGCATCCATCGATGTGCACGGCGTGCCGCTCACAGATGACACGATTCGCAGAGCAAAGGAGTGTGACGCGGTGCTTATGGGATCGATAGGAGGAGATGCAAAGACCTCTCCCTGGGATCAGCTGGAGCCGGGCAAGAGGCCAGAGGCAGGACTTTTGAAGATCCGCAAAGCGCTGAATCTTTTTGCCAATTTGCGGCCCGCTGTTCTCTATGAAGAATTGAAAGGCGCCTGTCCGCTGAAAGAAGAGATCACAGAAGGCGGGTTTGATATGATGATCATGCGTGAGCTGACAGGAGGTCTCTACTTCGGAGAGCGCAGGACCGTGGAGGAAAACGGGGTGATGACAGCCTATGATTCTCTCACGTACAATGAGAACGAGATCCGGCGGATCGCGAAGCGGGCATTTGACATAGCTATGAAGCGCCGCAGAAAAGTGACAAGTGTGGACAAAGCAAATGTACTGGACTCTTCCAGACTGTGGAGAAAAGTCGTAGAGGAGGTCGCCGGGGAGTATCCGGAAGTGACTTTGGAACATATGCTGGTTGACAACTGTGCTATGCAGCTTGTGAAGGATCCAAAGCAGTTTGATGTCATCCTGACAGAGAACATGTTCGGAGACATCCTCTCCGACGAGGCGAGCATGGTCACTGGTTCTATCGGAATGCTGGCCAGCGCCAGCCTCAACGAGACAAAGTTTGGACTGTATGAGCCAAGCGGCGGGTCGGCGCCGGACATTGCCGGAAAGGGCATTGCAAATCCCATCGCCACGATCCTCTCCGCAGCCATGATGCTCCGGTTCAGCTTTGACCTGGACGCAGAGGCAGATGCCATAGAAAAAGCAGTGGCAGACGTCCTGAGAGAAGGATGGAGGACCATCGATATCATGTCCGACGGCAAGAGCCAGGTGGGTACAGAAAAGATGGGAGACCTGATTGCTGCGCATATTGCGTAATGTAGTCAGAATAGTTTGTTTGATCACACACAATGTGACAGGAGTATTTTTATTCCGGACGTAATACTTTTAAAGAGGGTTACGTCCCCACTTACATGTATCCCTGTGGAATTGTGTGAATTGTAGATGGAGGTAGAACAATATGAGAAGTGACAATGTGAAGAAAGGGGCCCAGCAGGCGCCCCACCGTTCCTTATTTAACGCGTTAGGACTTACGAAGGAGGAGCTGGACCGACCGCTGATCGGCATCGTCAGCTCCCACAATGAGATCGTGCCGGGTCACATGAACCTGGACAAGGTCGTGGAGGCTGTAAAAATGGGAGTTGCCATGGCAGGCGGAACGCCCATCGTGTTCCCGGCTATCGCAGTCTGTGACGGCATTGCCATGGGACATATCGGCATGAAGTACTCCCTGGTGACAAGAGATCTGATCGCGGACTCCACAGAGGCCATGGCTATGGCCCACCAGTTCGACGGACTGGTCATGGTGCCCAATTGTGACAAGAACGTGCCGGGACTTCTGATGGCAGCCGCAAGGATCAACATTCCAACGATCTTTGTCAGCGGCGGCCCCATGATGGCTGGCCGGGTACAGGGAAAGAAGACCAGTCTCTCCAGCATGTTTGAGGCTGTAGGAGCCAACGCGGCGGGCCTTCTGGACGACGAAGGGCTTCTGGAATATGAAAATAAGACCTGCCCCACCTGCGGTTCCTGCTCCGGAATGTACACAGCAAACAGCATGAACTGCCTGACAGAGGTGCTGGGTATGGGACTTCGGGGAAATGGCACCATCCCGGCCGTGTACTCTGAACGCATCCGTCTGGCAAAACATGCCGGTATGCAGGTTATGGAGCTTGTGCGCAAGGATATCCGCCCAAGAGATATCATGACAAAGGATGCCATCTTAAACGCCCTGACAGTTGACATGGCTCTTGGATGCTCTACAAACAGCATGCTCCACCTTCCGGCCATTGCCCACGAGATCGGCATGGACTTTGAGATCGATTTCGCAAACGGCATCAGTGAGCGTACACCGAACTTGTGCCACCTGGCGCCGGCTGGCCCCACCTACATAGAGGACCTCAACGAGGCGGGCGGTGTGTACGCTGTCATGGCGGAGCTGAACAAGAAGGATCTTCTCCACACAGACTGTCTGACCGTCACAGGAAAGACCGTGGGAGAGAATATAGCAGGCGTTGTCAACAAAAACCCCGAAGTCATCCGGCCCATTGACAATCCGTACAGCCAGACAGGCGGCCTGGCTGTTCTGAAAGGCAACCTTGCACCGGACGGAAGCGTGGTAAAACGCTCCGCCGTGGTGGAGGAGATGCTGGTGCATGAAGGCCCTGCCAGAGTGTTTGACTGTGAGGAAGATGCTATTGCAGCCATCAAGGGAGGCCAGATCAAAGAGGGAGATGTGGTTGTCATCCGCTATGTGGGACCCAAAGGCGGTCCGGGTATGCCGGAGATGCTCAATCCTACCTCTGCCATTGCGGGCATGGGACTTGGCTCCAGCGTGGCCCTCATCACAGACGGGCGCTTCAGCGGCGCATCCCGCGGCGCTTCCATTGGACACGTATCACCGGAAGCAGCAGTGGGCGGCCCCATCGCTCTTGTAGAAGAGGGGGATATCATTAAGATCGATATTCCGTCACTGAAGATCGAGCTGGATGTTCCGGACGAAGTGCTGGCCAAGAGAAAGGCCAACTGGCAGCCCCGCAAGCCCAGGATCACCACAGGCTATCTCGCAAGATATGCCGCTATGGTCACATCCGGCAACAGAGGAGCTGTCCTGGAGGTTCCGAAGAGCAGCCAGCAGTAAAGAGCTGTAAAAGGATGGAATAATCATAGAAAAGAGGAAGAGAGATTTATGCAGTTAACAGGTGCAGAAATTGTAGTGGAATGTTTGAAGGAGCAGGGCGTTGACACTGTGTTCGGATACCCGGGCGGCGCTATCCTTAATGTATATGATGAGCTGTATAAGCATAGTAATGAAATCAGGCATATTCTCACCTCCCACGAGCAGGGAGCGTCCCATGCGGCGGACGGATATGCCAGGGCTACAGGCAAAGTGGGCGTCTGCTTTGCCACAAGCGGTCCGGGTGCGACTAACCTGGTGACAGGGATAGCCACTGCCTACATGGACTCCATCCCGCTTGTGGCTATCACCTGCAATGTAGGTGTGTCCCTCCTTGGAAAAGACAGTTTCCAGGAAATCGATATAGCGGGCATCACCATGCCCATCACAAAGCATAATTATATTGTAAAGGATATAAATCAGCTGGCAGACACCATCCGCAAGTCCTTTATTATTGCCAGGAAAGGACGTCCCGGCCCGGTGCTGATCGATATTCCCAAGGATGTGACAGCAGCGAAGACAGAGTATACGCCTCAGCCCGCTGTTCAGGTGATGCCCTCCAGCGATATAGACGAGAGGGATCTGGAGACGGCTCTTGCCATGATCCGCAGGTCCGAAAGACCTTTTATCTGTGTGGGTGGCGGTGCCATCCTGTCCGATGCGGCAGAGGAATTTTACAAATTTGCCAAGAAGGTGGATGCCCCTGTGACAGATACGCTGATGGGACACGGCGCCTTCCCGGAGACAGATGAACTCTACACGGGCATGGTGGGCATGCACGGAACCAAGGCGTCGGACTACGGAGTGGATGAGTGTGATCTCCTGATCGTGGCGGGCGCCCGTTTCAGCGACAGAGTCACCGGCAATGTAAATGAATTTGCGAAAAATGCAGAGATCCTGCAGTTTGACATTGATGCGGCGGAAATGAATAAAAATGTACTGATCACCGAAGGAGTGATCGGTGATCTGAAAGTGATCCTTGAGAAGCTGAACAGCAGGCTGGAACAGCAGGATCACACGCAGTGGAAAGAGAGGATCAACAGCTACAAAGAAAAATATCCGCTGGTTTATCCGGCAGAAGGACTTTCCGGCCCCTGGGTGGTGGAGGAGATCTACCGCCAGACAGAGGGAGACGCCATTGTGGTGACAGAGGTGGGACAGCATCAGATGTGGGCTGCCCAGTTCTACCAGTTCACAGAGCCCCGCACGTTCCTTACATCCGGAGGACTGGGAACCATGGGATATGGCCTGGGAGCCTCCATCGGAGCCAAAATGGGACGCCCGGATAAGACAGTAGTCAATATTGCAGGGGACGGCTGCCTTCGCATGAACATGAACGAGATCGCCACAGCGGCCAGAAACAATATACCGATCATCGAGGTGGTCATCAACAACCATGTGCTTGGCATGGTGCGCCAGTGGCAGGATCTGTTCTATGAGCAGAGGTATTCCCAGACTGTGCTGAACGATGCGGTGGACTTTGTCAAACTGGCGGAGGCAATGGGGGCTGTAGGATACAGAGCCCAGACAAGAGAGGAGTTCCAGAAGGCATTCGCCGAAGCCCTCACTCTTGGCAGGCCCGTGCTTATTGACTGCCAGATCGATAAAGATGAGAAAGTCTGGCCCATGGTGGCTCCCGGCGCGGCGATCCGGGACGCCTTTGACGAGGCTGACATGAAGAAAAAAGC
>OGYQ01001419.1_pt1 | contig 12570 bp, 10 predicted proteins | sample 1576641 | NCBI WGS metagenome assembly OGYQ01 (sample SAMEA3541476, study PRJEB24748) | human gut metagenome | biome: human gut; feature: human-associated habitat; material: faeces | place: China | collected 2012
TATTATCAAATATTAATATAGGTGACTTAATTTTTTGGAATGTAAAAGAGTGTTATTTTTCTAAAGAAAATGTTGGAGATAATACAAACTGTCCCCATAATTGGACTAGTAGCGATGGGAAAGAATTCCATACACACCACGTTGGTATTTACATGGGGAATGGTCAAATATTAGAGGCAAATGAAACAGCAGGGTATGTTATTGTACAAGATATTATACAAACAGAAGATTATTTTATAGAATTTGTTTCACCAATTTTCAATTAATTTGCTACATCCTTGAAGTAAAAGAATTATATAAAAAGAAAAATTTGCAAACTGGGCAAGTAAGTTCATTTATTTTGAAATGATGTATGATGCTTATAAAGTTTATAAAGAAGAGAAACAGATGATTTTAAGAGTGTAATATCTAATTATCATCTGTTTTGGGTATCCTTTTTTTGTTTTTCCCAATTTCCTTAGGGTTTAACTTTTGCGTAATTCCTTGGGAGGGTGTAGAAATGAAAAGAGTTAGTTAGGTAGAAACTTAGCTAACTCTTTTATCACTAAACATTAGTTTTATAGTAAGCGCAAAATAAAATAGTGGATAAAAATATAGCAGAGACAGCTTATAATGATTTCGTCAGATAAGCTATTTCTGTATTTAACAATCTAATTCAACTATTCTTTTCGATAATTACAACATGCCGTTTAAATTGTATTTTTCCCTTGAATGATAAAGTGTATGTTCTTAGTCATGATAGATAACCTCCTTTAAGTAAGATTAAGAAGTAAGGAATTACTAAATTCTACATATAATAAAAAGAGATATATATTTGAATAACTAAATTCCACTAAGGGATAGATTTTACTTTGGTAATTAATATATTAAGAAAATGTAATGCAATTCATATAGTCAAATAGATAAAAAGAGTTTATAATAAAATTGTTGATTTTGTGAGGAGGATGGTTATGGCAAAGAAAACACATAACAAAAAGCAAATGCCTTTATATAAAAACGTAGGATTTTACTTTGTATTGCTATATGCATTATTAACATTAGGGTTAATTGTGCAAGTATTTACAGTAAATGTTATTCCTATGAAATATGCGACAATTATTTGTATTGTTTTATTACTTACCTTTTCAGGAATGTACTATTTACAACTTGGTAAAAAAGTAAATAAGATAAACAAAATCTTAGGTAGAGTGTTAATTGTTTTATTATCTATTTTCTTAGGAGTGGGAAACTGGTATTTCTTTAAAACAGGAGCAGCATTCTCCAGAATGACTGGTGATGATACACAGACATCCGTTGTATCCGTAGTAGTAATGAAAGAAAGTAAAGCAGGGAGTATAGAGGACTTAAAAAACAGTAAATTTGGTTTAACAAAAACTGGTACGCAGGATATCATAGAAAAGGGACTTGAGGACATAAAGAAAGATGCAGGACAGGATATCACCACTGTAGATTATAAATCATATAAAACTATTGCAGATGATTTATATGATGGTAAGATTGAGGCGATCATTATGGATGAAGCCACAAGAAGCTTGTTTGAGGATAATCATTCTAAATTTGATTCAGAAACAAAGATTGTAAAAAGCTACAAATATAAGACTACAACTAAAGATATTAGTAAAAACGTAAATGTGACTTCTGAACCATTTAATGTTTACATTACTGGCATTGATACTTATGGGACAATATCAACAGTATCCAGATCTGACGTTAATATGATTGCAACAGTGAATCCTAAAACACATCAGATTTTGTTAACTAGCATTCCTCGTGACTATTATGTTCCTCAGCCATGTCAGGCAGGTCAGACAGATAAACTGACACATACTGGTATTTTTGGAGTTGACTGCACCGTAGAAACAGTGGAAAATTATTTTGGTATCGATATTAACTATTATGTACGTGTAAATTTCCCAAGCGTTGAGAATATTGTTAATGCTTTAGGTGGTATCACGGTTAATAATCCAGTAGCATTTACAGCAAGTGATGGAACTTATTCTTATGAAGCAGGAGATGTTTATATGGATGGTGCAAAAGCATTACGCTTTGCCCGCGAACGTTATAATTTAGGGGGCGGTGACCGCGACCGTGGTAAGAATCAGATGAGAGTTATTACCGGAATCATAAATAAAGCAATTTCACCATCAATTATTACAAATTATACGAGTATTTTGGATGCAGTCAGTGGTAGCTTCCAGACAAATATGAGTAACAGCGAAATGACATCTTTGATTAAAATGCAGATAAACGATATGAGTGGCTGGGATATTGAACAAATTTCTGTTAATGGAACCGGTAATGGCAGTGCATGGTCACCGGCAAACGGATTTAATTCCTGGGTGATGGAACCAAATGTCAATACAGTGAAACGTGCTGTTGAAGTTATAAAGAAAGTTGAGAACGGAGAAGATGTAAAAACTCTTGCTCAACAGGTTATGGAAGAAAACACAGCCGATGAATAATATTTAAATAAAAAGTCAGGTTATTTTGCAGATTTTATTGCATTATAGACTGACTTTTTTTGCATACTGATACTTATAATCTAAATTTTTAAATATGATTTATTTTACGTGCTCTATAATTGCATGGATAAAGACGGTATACGTAATCGATTAGATTCAGTATATTGGCTTTATAGCATCGAAAATATTATTGTAAAGCGTGATGACATATACAGAAGATTTCTAAAGGTATAATCGATTTTTCAATGAACAAATGATTTAATGCAAATGAAATTTAATTTTCATGGACAGGAATTTACAATTAAACGATTTGAATACGTTTCAGAATATCAAAATCAAAATTTGCTAGGTTTTGTATATGAAATAGAGCTATCTGACACATCTACAGATTTATCTTTAATTAGCTATATTGTTGACGGAGAAGAGTATGTTGTGAATGGTCATATAGTTTCGAATATCAAGTTAAACTATGATCGTCAGCAATTGAATTTATTAAATGATTATACTTCACACTTAACTGTAAATACTCTACCCTTAATAAAGGATAGATTTTGGGTCTGTTCTTGCGGGTTTTGTAATGCAGCAAAATCAGATGTCTGTGAATCGTGCGGTTCTGAAAAACAGAATTTGATTGAATTGATGAATGAAGACTTAAGAGAAAGGGCTTATAAGCAGCCAGATAAATTTTTAAGAATGGATGAGCAACAGACGCTTGACAATATTCTTGAAAATTTTGCAATAAAAATGGAAGATACTTACGGTTTAGTAAAAGCAAATTACTATCATGTCTGGATAAGGCCTCGTTAAAAATAAAGTATGAAGAGCTGATAACTGACAAAATTAAGAAATTTCTAGAAGATGAAAAACTTACCTTATCTGTTGATTTAAGCTTTGAAGAAAATATAAGACAGTATTGTGAGAAGATAACCGGAGCGATGATAACAACAGAAATGGTCACGCAGCTAGGAAATCTGAAAGAACGTGAAGTAGAGTACCGACAGCTATGAAAGTCCCAGATGCGTGTAAATCAACAGAGGAGAAAGAAGCTGGCTATCATGGTTGGATCAGGAGCTCTAATTCTGATTGCACTTCTTATCAATACAGTGATGCAGCAAACGTCACATGACAATGAAAATATTTCTGACACTGTTTCTGCTAAAATAGAGCAGAAAACTGAAAAAGAGACAGTAAAGACTGAAAATCACAATCTACCCCAAATCGAGGCTGGTGTATACAGTACGATAGCTTTAAAAAAAGATGGTACTGTGTTATCTACAACAATTCACAAATCTGAAGATAATCGTGGACAAAATAATGTGAAGAACTGGGAGAATATAATACAAGTATCTTCTAATGAATATCATACTGTAGGTTTGAAAGATGACAGTTCTGTTATTTCAACGTCAATAAATACTTCTAATGATACAGGACAAGCAGAAGTAGATAGATGGACTGATATTGTTCAGGTATCAGCAGGGATGTGGCGTACCGTTGGGTTACGCAAAGACGGTACAGTAATTTCTACATTCATTGATGACATGTATGATTTTGGGCAAGGAGATGTAGATGATTGGACAGATATCATTCAGGTTTGTGCAGCATGGGATCATACCATAGGATTGAAAACGGATGGAACAGCTGTATCTACAAAAATCAATAATGAAAAATATGATTTTGGTGAAACGGATGTGACTGATTGGACCAGTATAGTACAAATAGCGTCAGGATCGAACCATACATTGCGAATAAGAAATGACGGAACTGTTGTTTCGATAGGATATGAAAAAGATGGACGTTGTTCTGTTTCAGGTTGGCGTGATATTATTGCAATATCAGCAGGTAGATTTCATAGTATAGGACTCCGTAAAGATGGAACTGTGATATCTATAGAAATTCTTGATAAAAAAGGAAATTTTGGACAAACTGAAGTAGCTGATTGGAACAATGTTGTGCAGATTTCTGCTGGGTGGCTTCGCACTGTGGCTTTAACACAAGATGGACATATATTATATACAGAAATTAATAAAAATTAGATAATAAAAATCAAGCCTAAATTTCAGAAAATATCACTTCATTATCAGTAGATCACTTGTCTACGACAAAAAGATGGAATCTTCCATTTTTCTGAGAAATATTTATAATATAAATAGGCTATCTTTGAAAGATAGTGTTGTTCTTGCACATACCGTAAATGATTTTAGCTAGTTTAGCGGTACATGCAACCTTGGCGGCTTTTGAATTTAACGGATTCAATTGCTGCCTTTTCTTTTGATAAAACTGATTGATGGGATTTACTTTCTTTAGCCTTATATTACATGTGACCGCCAAATACAGTAGACATCGTAATCGCTTGTTTCTTCCTTCTTTGAGATAGATAAATGATCACCATCCAGTTGTCCTGATTGACTGATATTTGGATCTAAGCCAAGATAAGCTATCTATGCTTCCCGTGTCTCAAATCGCTTTATATCACCTATTTCTGCCAATATTCTAGATGCCAGGTTAGGATCGATTCCATCTATGCTTAAAATAAGATAATATTCATTTATCGTTTCCGCTATCTGAATTATTTTCCGTAGGGTTTCATCCGCATCGTTTCTGATCATCTCAACTTTCTCTAACAGGTCCTGTAATATCTAGTATAGGATAGAGCTGCTCATTATATAAATGAGATTTCATGATGCTATATGGAGTATACGATACAGGATAGGGGCATGGGGAAAAGTAATTTTATCATAAAAAAGTGTGAAAACTGCTTGATTAAAACCAAGTATAATAAATAACGAATTTGCATAACAGAACCTTTAATTCGTACAAATAAGATAATCAGCACTCATCATATTGGTATTCTGATATCCTGAGGATGGAAGGAGGGAGTAGAATGGCGATTACAAAGAACCAATCCGGAACGTATGCTGCTGTTGATATTCATTATAATCGGCCTGTCTGTGCACCGCATCAGAATGTTATCAATTATCTCGATCATCTGCATATCATGGTGATTCACAAAAGCTTAACGGCTTATCTGGGCTGTGGCTATTCACGCGTTCTTGTTGGACCGCTGGGAAATGATGAGATGTCAGATTTCCTCAGTGTCACTCAACAGAACAAGTATGAAATTGCATATACTATGTATTTGAAAAAAACAAATACAACAGCTGATGCAAATTCCGTTATGCTGGATGATATGTATTGCATCGGTACATATCAGGGATCAGAGAAAATGAGCAACTATCTAGTTTTCTGTGATGAGTGGCCTCAGGATGCTGATGTTCGTGAGACACTTTTGCGTTTTAAAATTACGGAAGGAATGTAAGCTTAAGCATGATCCTGTTCAATATATTTTCGGATAGGATTATTTTGCACATGCGGGAATAATGCACACATGTAAAGAAACTGATTACGAAAAGCAGAGCTTTCTTCAATAAAATCAGTATGAATGTAACATAAAGGAGAAGATAAAATGCAAGCACATCAAAAAAGCATAAAAGACGGAATACAGAATATTCTGTTTCCTGTGGAACACATGAATATCACGCAGGGTAATAACGGATCATACTCACATCAGGGAGTTAATGCGCTTGATTTAGCAGGCTATAAAGGTGGATGCAGTCCTTTATATGCTCCCTTTGATGTAGTCTGTGTCGGCGTTGATGGACCGGATTTGGGAAATGCAGTATTCTGGCAGTCTCAGAACAAGGTTCGCTTTGCGGATGGAACAATAGACTATGCTACAATTATGATTATACACGACAACAATCTTGATGGTATTAGAGTGGGTGTAAAATATAGCCAGGGCACACAGATAGCGAATGCGGGAACTGCAGGCAGAGCTACAGGAAATCATAATCATTTTGAAATTGCAAAGGGAAAATTTACACATAAATATGACCTGAATCAGAAAACCAAGGTGTATCATTTGCCGAATTCCATCAGTGCGGATAAATGCTGTTTCGTAGATAAAACGGATATAATAAATGGCAATAATATGAAGTGGAAACATCTTTAGTTCAGAACCAAAAAGAGGAGCCGATTCTATCTTGGAACCGGTTCTTTTATAATAAGCAAATTGCAGTATTTGTTATTATATTCGCATGACATGTAGATCCGAAGCACCAAGATGCAGAAATATATTACAGAATGTACAGGATGAATCAGTTATGCGCATACTTATGATTCCTTATAAAGAAAAGGAGTGTAAAACACAATGGCAAATGATTTAATTTTAAAGGTTGAAAAGGATCATACAATTTCTATGGACTGTGGTGGTATTAGAGAGACATACAGCCTGAAAGAAGCTCCGGATGCATCCTCTACACTAGTGGTGACAGAGAAAAAGAATATACTTCACAAAATGGATTTGGACACCGTACTCAAGAATCTTGATAATTCTGTAGATTTGCTAAATGTCGCATATCATGCGGTGTATGGCTTTGATGTACAAACGCAGATATGGGATCTGCAGAAAACATTGATGGATTTAAACGATAAGGGAATCAATGTGATTGACGATTTCGCAAGACAGTCCTCTGCTGTTATTCATGATTTGATTGGTTTCTTTGACTGGCTGACCAAGGGTGCGGAAAAGGTTGCAATCAAGAAATTGGAACGCTTTTCTGTAATTGCAGGTACAATGAGCAGACAGGCGGAGCAGCTGGCAAAGGACTATCAGAAAATGGCGGGGGATACTTCAGAAACCTTAAAAAACACTATTGACGAAAACAATCGCCAGTATGCACATCAGGATCAGATACAGAAGGAGATGGCGGATTTTCAAAGTGAGCAGGAAGCGGCGGATATTGCCCAACAGGAAATTAAGAAACGTCTGACCAGGCTGCAGTCCGAATATGAGAAGCTTAGCAAGGCAGAGCTGGATGCTGAAAAGCATCAGCGTACAATGGATATCATGGGCGCTGTATTCTCATTTCTTGGCAGGGCTGCTTCTGTAGCAGCTGATGTGGCAGGGAAATCAGGTTCTACAGAAAGCTCAACTGAGGATAAGGAAAAGCTTGACACTGCACAAAAAGAAGCAAATGCCGCAAAGGATAGACTCGAAAGTCTGAAGAAAGAGAAAGAGGAACTTGTTAAAGCTCTTGAAACAGCGGATAATGATGAAAAAAGGGAAAGCATCAGGTCTGACATCCGTGCTAAGGATATTGAAATTACGGAAGCAGAAAAGCAGGTTAACAAAAAATCAAGTGCGCTTAAGAGCATTAGTGCAGCTTTACATGGTGTTTCTTCACAAATTGCCGAGCAGTCACAGAAGGAAAGCAGCGTACAGGAAAACCGCAGCAAGAGATTAACAGAAATCAATGCTGAGCTGATCCGTTTGGAAGAGGAACAGACAAAGCAATTAGCCAATCTTGCCAAATATACAAATCGACTGAAGACGATGGTAATTGAAAAAAACAGTGTGGAAGCAGCTGTTCGTTCCCTGATAGTTGCTGTATCCTGTTTAAAAAATGTTGTTGTTGCTGTTATGGACATCGCTTTATTCTGGACATCCATGGAAAAATGCTGCAAGGCTCTTGCCACATCTGATTTAAAGGATACGATTCAAGATCTTCAGGAAATTGACAAAGAAGAACGCATTGAATTTTATTACACAGACAGTGTTATGATCCCGTTACTGACGTATATGGTACAGTGGGCAGCTGTAAAAAGCATTTCCACAGACTTTATCAATGGTGCTGAAAATACAAGATTCCGTTTAAACGAGACAATTACAAAAGCAGATAAGGCTGAAATGAGCAGAGAACAGCACTGGGATCTGGCTTCTAAAACAGCTGGTAATGTTGCAAATAACCTGAATCGGCAGGTTGCAGAAAGCAATAAAAAAATCAGTACACTGAAAGGCTAGCTTATGGAAAATAAAGATAATAGCGCAGATAAAAACATGAAAAAGATGGATTCAGCTAATCTGCAGCTGACAAAAATTATGGAACAGATTTTACAGATGCTGCAAAAAAACTCCATTCATATGGATCTTAGTGATGAGGATATAGCCAGGCTGGAACGGCAGGAACAGAGCATTTTGGATTCTCTTGAGCAGATCAGAATCCAGGCCGATGAAAACCGAAATAGGGTTCATCGGATATTCGATGAAAAAAAAGTGCTATGTGACCAATTGAACGCAAATCTATCTGCCCTGTATGTACATATGGAAATATTGAAACAGAAAAATCATGAGCAGGAGAGCATATATGAAGGCAGAAAGAATTTATATGATGCATATAATGCTTCCTATATACGCAAACAAGAAGCATACAGCAAAGCACAGGAAAAACTCGAAAGTGCCAGAAGAAAAGCAGAGAAACAAAATGAGCTGTTAAAAAGATGGTTCTGGGTACCCGGATATGGAGCTTATCTGGCTTTTGACAAGCTGCTGAATGACCAGGAAGCAGACACAGATGCAGCCTATCGGGAATATTGTGCCTCCAAAGAAAGACTGGCAGCAATCAGTCGTGATTTGGAATCCGCAAAATACGATTATCAATGTAGTCAAACAGAAAAAAATAATGTACAAAAGTCATATGATGATAAGGTAGATGAAATTAAAAAAGTACAGGGCCAGCTTCACCAGATGAAAGAAGAGATGGTACACTGGGAGCTGATTCTCAGTGAAGTGAATGCATTGTATAACAAAATAAAAAATGCAAGTCTGGGACCTGATGAAATCATTGCAATGCAAGCCGAACTTATACAGCTTCAGCAATTATGAAGAAATTCATTCTATTTATTCTGATCATAGGCTGCTTTGGCTGTGAGAGTGCTTCGCAGAAAACATCCTGTGACTATGAGCTTGTTTTTGATCAGGCACTCGGATATGGTATCAATGAACACGATGGCACACCTGCTGCGATTTCAACACATGTGGCAAAGCGTGACAGCATCCTGCTCGCAAAATCTAAGGACTCCTGTTTCGATCAAAGCTTGCAAAAGGCTGCCAGAGCCACTCTGGACAATTCAGATACGAAGCTTGATTATCACCCGGAGGAAACAAACAAAGATGAAATCGTGTTTTATATTCCACATACAGATATTCAACAGGGGGATATGCAGTTTGAGGTACAGATAGGGGATACCCGCAAAAAAGAGAGTGTTAATACAACCGTTATACCAGTGAAGAAATTCCTGATTGTACCGCTTCTGACATCTAAGAAAAATAAGGAGCTTTCCGTCACGAATACCCAAATGCAAACCTGGCATAATGAGATATTAAAAAGGCTGCCCTTATCCCGGAACGGATTGCAGCTGATACTGCATGATTCTTTGGATATAAGAGGGGATGTGTATGATCTGGACACATGGTTTGGCAGACTTCGTACCTGGAATCTGTTAAAGCATTTAAAGAATGAATTTGAATGCGACGGTGTTATCGGTCTGTCTCCGGCAAAAATGGATTTGAATGATCAAAAGGACGCTTTAAGCGGCTTTACGTTTGGTGCTGATACGACTGTTATACTTGAAAACGGTGATGAAACAGCAATAACGATGGTACATGAAATTTCACACTTTTATCAAGTTGGTGATGAGTATGCTGGCGGTCAGTTAAATCCGGAGGTAAACATTCCGCCATATGGAATGAAGGGTACGGATATGCTTCATCCGGGTACTGCAGCAAGCGGGTTAAATCCATATATTCATGGTGGGAAAAATGATGAAAAGCAGGGGAGTGGTACACTGATAACATCAAGTCAGATACCCTATGATAGTGTCGAACATAAACTGATCCGGCACGATATGACAAGCTATATGGGGAAAGACGGTTATGCTATGCAGGAATACTGGACAACCGGAATGATTTGGAAGCATTTGATACAGGAATGGAGAATTACAGAATGACAGAAAAAAGTAAAAGACTAAAGCATCTATTGAAAGTTATTGAAGATAATGAAAAGAACTTAACGGATACTGAAAGAATGAATTATCAAAATCTAAAAATTCTGCATATTGGTATGCAAAGCAAACTCTATAAAATTATGCTGACATGGGACTTTGGATGGAATGCATTGCAGAAGAATCAGTATACAGATCTCCAAGAGTCTTTAGATGATGATGCTGATTTTTATAAACAGGCATTGAAATCTTGGATGAGTCTAAAGCCGGTTCCGAAAATCCCGCAGATAGAGGAATTTGTTGATATTTATGAGCAGTGGCTGATAGAAATGCTGCATCATGATATACAGGATGCTTTTCATAATATGATAACTGATCCGGATAAGGAAAGCCTGCGCAGGCTGATAACAGATTATCGGGATAAGCTTCAGCATATCTATATAGATGAAGAAAGCTGAATAATAAACAACAGGATGCTTGTGTCCTATGCTAGGGCCTTACTCACTCATATTCAATCATCAGGCTAATGGATTATGCATACATACAGATAAGGAGAATTCAACACTATTGTAGAAAAGCAATAGAATTTGAATTCTCCTTTTTACAAACACTCTAACGTAATAAAAAACCGTATGGTACTATTATCATTTTTTATTCAAATAAATAAGGAAGCAATCTGTTAAACCTGATCTTTTAAAAAAGAACGATATCTGCGATTGACGATTAGACATTCCTCATTATCCAGAGTTATGCTCCGGTGGCAGTCTTTTTCAATACGAACAGATTTTATATGAATTGAATTAACCAGAGTGCTCTGATTTATTTGACAGAAGCCACAATTATGCAGCTGCTTTTTTAATTCTGAAAATCGAAGGTAACAGCGATAGACATCTTTTTCTGTATAGATATATACTTTATGATCTATATTCTCTATATAATATATCTCGTGACAGGTGATAAGGTAAAGATTATGCAGTTCATCATATACTTTAATTCGTGAACTGTTTTTCTGTAGATAAAGGATTACATTATAAATATAATTCTTGTTTCTACTGCACGCCCGCAGTATAATTGTGTCTTCTGTTATGGTATTATCAATCTGTATTATAAAATTCATTTGAAATCCCCTCCCATATGTAATCTATCGTAATGATTTTAAACGCGAAATTTCAGAAACAGGCAGGATGTTACCAATCGATCACCATAAGTTACAATATCATGAGGAGTTCAGAAAAACGAATCGTTAATCTGACAGCAATGTAAAAAAAATCGGATTTATATTATCGTGTACATGCTTTCAATGTCCTGCATCCTCTCAGCATGCTATCAGTAAGGGAGCTTATGTGTGATTAGTGAAATGAAATCAAATTCATAGATATTCGATCGATACACATATTCTTTATTGTGTAATCATACAATCCGGGAAAGCAGTTGAATACGTTAAGATAATGAAAACTGATATTTAACTTAACCTTAAAGCAAAAAAACTGACAGATTATGCTGTCAGTCTTTGCTTATCCCGTTATTCATCGATTGCAAAAGGTGGACGTGTCGGATCGAAATAATCACTGTTCGCTCTTTCATATGCCTGTTTGTTTGCTTTATAGCTGGCTGCTCCTAATTTGGCAATCAATAATTCTGCAGCAGCTTTCATATCGTCTATACCACGCCCTGGCTCTGTAATAGCTTCGCCGTGGACACCGACCTCTGCCATGCCCTTTGGATAATTAAATACAGGATGCCAGTGGATAACGAGGGCTGCATTATTTTTCTGCATGAGTGGCAGCTCCTGCCGTAATAAAACACTGGCATTATCAAGTACGCGGAAGTAAACATGAACGGGAAGCCGCGTGTATTGCGATACAAAGGTTCTGGAAATGATATTCCAAAGCGGTGCTTCCAGATTCCATAAAGTAGTGATTGGCATATTGTTTAATAAATTACCGAGAACTGTTTGTTCCAGAGGGCAGCGTCCTTTATCATAAGAGAACGTACTCAGATCAATTCCTCCTGACCATAAGGCGAGCTCACGATTTTCCGAAATTGTTAATAAAGCACGAAGCTTATGTGCAAATTGCTCAAACTCAGGATTGGTGGAGCGTATGACACCACGCAGAAAGCTCATGTAGTTTTCTTTAGCCTTTTCCTGTTTTTTAGCAGTAGAAGCATTTGTTATTTTTTCAGAAAAGTAAATAAAGTTGTCCTGATAAATTGATTTCAACGGCTCCGGGATTGCATACTTTATGAGCAGCGCATTGAACTGTGCAGT
>OGYQ01001420.1_pt1 | contig 12565 bp, 9 predicted proteins | sample 1576641 | NCBI WGS metagenome assembly OGYQ01 (sample SAMEA3541476, study PRJEB24748) | human gut metagenome | biome: human gut; feature: human-associated habitat; material: faeces | place: China | collected 2012
GGGGCTCTTTTTTGTGCTGTCTGCACAATCTGGGGCGGTTCAGTCATACCGGAAGGGGGTATTTTCCTTTTTCATCTTCCAACTCTCCTTTATATACCGCGGGAATGGCCGCACAGCGTACCGTGCGCTCCTTTTCCTCTTTGCAAGAACTGGTTTTCAGTATATCGACGGGAAGACGATCTGTAAAATATGAAAAAGCATCGGTTTGCTATAGATTCAGCCTATAGCAAACCGATGCTTTATTCCCGGCCGGTGGCGTACCGCTTCAGCGCCTCGATATAGCGCATTCCGAAGGGCCCGGGCCCCACCTTGCTGTGGGTGATGTAGCCGATCTCCATGAAGTCGTCCACCGCCAGCGGCACCGCCACGATGTTTTTGCCGTTCAGGTCCTCGTTGATCACGCCGCTGCAGATGGTGTAGCCGTTGAGCCCGATGAGCAGATTGAAGAGGGTGGCCCGGTCGGAGACGAGGATGTCCTTCTTGCTCTCCCGGGTGCTGAGGATTTCCTCCGAGAAGTAGAAGGAGTTGTGCTCCCCCTGCTCGTAGGAGAGCCGCGGATAGGGTGCCAGATCCTCCAGCGTCACCATACTTTTTTGGGCCAGCGGACTGAAGGTGCTGACGAACACATGGGGCTTGGCGATAAACAGCCGGTGAAATTTCAGATGGTTTTCCCGCAGGGTCTTGCGCAGCACCGTTTCGTTGAAGGGGTTGAGATAGAGCACCCCCACCTCGCTGCGCAGCCTGGCCACATCCTCAATGAGCTCGTAGGTCTGGGTCTCCCGGATGCGGAAGTCGTATTCCTCCCCGCCGTACTGTTTCAAAAGCTCCACAAAGGCTTCCACCGCGAAGGAATAGTGCTGGGTGGACACACAGAACTGATGCTTGACCTGGGCGGCGCCCAGATACCGCTCCTCGATGAGGCGGGTCTGCTCCATCACCTGGCGGGCATAGCCCAGGAATTCCTCCCCGTCCGCCGAGAGCAGAATGCCCTTGTTGGTGCGCTTGAAGATGGTGATGCCCAGCTCGTTTTCCAGCTCCTTGATGGCGGCGGTCAGGCTGGGCTGCGCCATATACAGCCGCTTGGCCGCCTCGCTGATGGTGCCGGCTTCGGCCACCGTCACCACATATTTCAGTTGTAAAAGGGTCATGGGTCTCCTCCGGATTCCGGCAAAGCCTGCCGGACGATATTGTTATCCTATCACGTCGGGGCGGCAAATGCAATCGGGCGGCGGGGGCAAACGGGAAGCCTCCTGTGAAAAATTTCACCAATTTTGTCCGGTAAAGTCTTGTATGCGGAGATAAAATACGGTAAAATAATTCGTAAATCAAAAACACATGTTTTACCTTCTGCCCCACAGGCAGATTGAATACAGGAGTATGGTCATGGTAACACTGAAAGAGATTGCCCGGATGGCGGGGGTGTCCCCGGCCACCGTATCCCGGGTCCTCAACCAGGACCCCACCCTCAGTGTGATGGACGATACCCGGCAGCGGGTGCTGCGTACAGCCCAGGAACTGGGCTACCAGACAGTGCAGCAGCGGTACCAGGCAACCCACTGGCAGGAGGAGCCCGCCATCTGGGAAAAGCGGATCGGCATTGCCCAGATGTTTGAAACCCAGCAGCTTTTGGAAGACATCTACTATCTGATGCTAAAGAACCTGGTGGATGAGGTATGCTTTGAACGCCACTGGAGCACCTGCACCCTGCTGCGCAACGAGGACGGCCACTTTGTGAAGAACGACGATCTGCCCCTGGACGGCATTGTGGCCATCGGCCGGTTTACCCAGGGGGAGATCGATGACTTCCACCGCTACACCGACAACCTGGTTTTTCTGGATTCCAACCCCGACGCGGAAAAGTATTACAGCATTGTGCCCAACTATCATCTGGCGGTACGGCAGGTGCTCCAGAGCCTGTGGAAGCACGGCTATGAGCGGGTGGCCTACCTGGGCAGCGTGAACACCTACGGGCCCAAGAAAGAGCTCACCATGGACCCCCGCTTCTACTATTACAAAAATACCCTGCGGGAACGGGACTGCTTTGCGGAGGACCTGGTGCTGGACTGCGAGATGAATTCTGCCAGCAGCTATGCCCTCATGCACCAGTACCTCAGCGAGGGCAAACCGCTGCCCGGGGCCATCTTTGCGGCCAGCGACGTGGTGGCCCCCGGCCTGCTGCGGGCCCTGCGGGAATTCGGGTTGCAGGTGCCCCGGGATGTGGGCATCATCACCTTCAACAACACCGGCCTTTCCCGCCTGGCCCAGCCGCCCCTGGATTCGGTGGAGGTGTTTTTGCGGGAAAATGCCGATTCGGCGGCCATCTGCATGGAACTGCTCTGGCACAAGAAAACCCACCCTAAGCAGATCATCATCTCCTGCCGGCTGGAAGAACGGGGCAGCGTGCGGGACCAGTAAGACAATGGAATCAGAACAAAGGAATGCAGAAGAGGTTTTCTCTTCTGCATTTTTGCATAAATTCGGGGCTTTGTTTTAGTAAACATTTTACAAACTTTCTCCATGCGCGGTAAAAATATTAGTAAATTTGTTGACACAGCAATTTTTGAGTGATACCATTTTTATATAAGAGAAAAAAACTTGTAAAACTGTTGTATAGAAACCGTAAAACACCGCAGAAAAACAGGGAGAGGGCATCTATGAGTATTGTGGTTGGAACGAAAAGTGACGTATTCCTGCTCAGCACCGAGAACACCAGTTATGCTTTCGGCATTGGCGACCGGGGGCTGGTGCGGCATCTGTACTGGGGCAAAAAGCTGCCCTCGGCGGAAGAGCTGGAGATGCCGGTCCTCACCGAAGTATCCACCAATGACCCGGTGCTTGAGATCACCCCCGAGGAATTTCCCGTACACGGAGGGCTGCGCTACAAAGAGCACTGCCTCAAGGCCACCTTCGCCGACGGCACCCGGGAGCTGGTATACCGGTACTGCGGTTACGACACCGAGGAAGGCGAGGACTGGGAGGCACTGGTCCTCCACCTGAAGGACGAGCACTATGCCTTCTGCATCGACCTGCACTACAAGCTCTACCCCGCCTACGACCTGATGGAGCGCAGCGTGGTGCTGAAAAATGAGATGGAGGAACCCCTTCAGATCGAGCAGCTGCACAGCGCCCAGTTCCACATCCCCTACGAGAACCTGAACTTCACCAATGTGCATGGCCACTGGGGCGCCGAGGAGCAGCGGTTCACCCAGCGGGTGAGCTACGGCAAGATCCTCATCGAGAACCGGCGGGGCACCTCCAGCCACAACCACAACCCCTACTTCATCCTGGACCGGGACGCCACCGAGACCACCGGTGAGGTCTTCTTCGGGGCGCTGCGGATGACCGGCAATTTCAGCGGCGTGGTGGAGCAGACCCCCTACGGGGAAACGCTGGTCCAGATGGGCATCAACCCCCACGACTGCCTGCTGACGCTGGACCCGGGGCAGAGCCTGCAGGCCCCGGCCATCCTCTGCGGTTATTCGGCCGCCGGCTTCGAGACGATGTCCCACAACCTGCACCGCTTTGCCCTGGACCACATCATGCGCAAGGGGCTGCGGCCGGTGCTGTACAACTCCTGGGAGGCCACCGAGTTCCATGTGAACTGCCAGGACCAGATCAAACTGGCCCACAAGGCCAAGGAACTGGGGGCCGAGCTCTTTGTGCTGGACGACGGCTGGTTCGGCGAGCGGCACAGCATCCAGAACGGCCTGGGCGACTGGTATGTGAACGAGGGCAAGTTCCCCAACGGGCTGGAGGAGCTCATCGACGCCGTGAAGGCGCTGGACATGAAGTTCGGCCTCTGGGTGGAGCCCGAGATGGTCAACCCCAAGGCCCAGCTTTACCAGGATCACCCCGACTGGATCTACCACTACGACACCCGGGTCTCCGATACCTCCCGGGTCCAGTATGTGCTCAACGTCACCAAGCCGGAGGTGCGGGCGTTTATCTACAACATGCTGGATAACCTGCTCACCCGGTATGACATCGACTATATCAAGTGGGACGCCAACCGCCCCATCTCCCAGACCGGCCCCCAGCGGGACATCTGGTACAATCACATCCAGGTCATCTACGGCATCGTCACCCAGTTGAAGAAAAAGCATCCCCACGTCCTCTTTGAGGCCTGCGCCTCGGGCGGCGGACGGATCGATTACGGCATCCTGGGCATCTTCGATGACTTCTGGACCAGCGACAACACCGACGCCTACGACCGGCTCTACATCCAGGATGCCTACTCCCGCATCTACCCCATCAAAGCCATGCGGGCCTGGGTCACCGATTGCCCCAACTTCCTCTCAGGCCGGATGATTCCCCTGACCTTCCGCTTCCACAGCGCCATGATGGGCAGCCTGGGCATCGGCTGCAATATCCTGAAATTCACCCCCGAAGAGGTGGAACTTTCCCAGAAGATGATCCGCCAATACAAAGAGATCCGCCCCATCATCCAGGAGGGCGCCTTCTACCGGCTGGACAACCCCAGCGCCGACCAGTATTTCCTGTATGAGTATTGCAAAGGGGACAAAGGCGTGCTCTTCGCCTTTTTGCCACAGAGCAAGGTGGGCCACCGGGGCACCACCGTCCGGCTGCGGGGTCTGGAGGAGGATGCGCGGTACACCCTCCACACCGCCCAGGGCGACATTGTCAAGAGCGGCGCTTATCTCATGGGTCACGGACTGCCCCTGCGCCTGAGCGGCGACTACGCCAGCGCGCTGGTACAGTTTGAAAAGAACCAATAAATCCCCTGCAAAGAAAATCGGTTTGTAAGAAATGGATGGAGGAATCACGAATCATGAAACAAACTCTGGGAAGGAAACTGGCGTTTGGCGTGGGCGGCCTGGGCAAAGACCTGTGCTACGCCATGATCAGCACCTATCTGACCATCTACCTCACCGACACCGTCGGTCTGGCCCCCCTGTTCGTGGGCAACCTGTTCCTGGTGGCCCGTGTCTGGGACGCGGTGAATGACCCCATGATGGGCTTCATTGTGGACAACACCCGCACCCGCTGGGGCAAGTTCCGTCCCTGGATTCTCATCGGCACCCTGATCAATGCGGTGATCCTGGTGCTGCTCTTCCGGGGCCCCGATCTCTCCGGCTTTGCCCAGTATGCCTACTATTCGGTCATGTACATCCTCTGGGGCATGACCTACACCATCCTGGATATCCCCTACTGGTCCATGCTGCCCTCCATGTCCTCCACCAAGGAGGAGCGGGATTCCATGTCGGTCATTCCCCGTATCTTCGCCAGCTCCGCCTGGCTTCTGGTGGGCGCTTTCGGCCTGGCCATGATCAACTATCTGGGCAACGGCGATGAATCCAAGGGCTATGCCAACACCTCGGTGGTGGTGGCCGTGATCTTCGTGGTCACCCTGCTGGTCACCGTCATCTTCTCCCGGGACCGCAGCAGCATGGAGGCTGCCTCCACCAAGAAGACCGAGCGCACCTCTTTGAAATACGCCCTCCATGTCATCACCGGCAACGACCAGCTGAAAGTCTACATCGGCGTGGTGCTGGCCTACAACCTGGTCGTCCAGCTGGCCGGCGGTATGGCGCTGTATTACTTCAAGTATATCACCATGGATGACGGCCTGTTCCCCTATTTCACCACCGCCGCTTCTCTGGCCGAGATGGGCGCCCTCTTCCTGTTTCCCCTGTTCTCCCGGTTCATGAACAAGAAGTCGGTGTTCGCCCTGGCCAGCTTCACCCCTGCCATCGGCCTGCTGGGCCTGCTGGCTGTGGGCGTGGTGGCCCCCGAGAACATTCCCCTCACCATCGTCTGCGGCCTGTTCTATAAGTTCGGTTCCGGCCTGACCCTGGGCGCCACCACCGTCATGCTGGCCGATGTCATCGACTACGGCGAGGTGACGCTGGGCACCCGCAACGAGAGCATTGTAGCCTCCTTCCAGACCCTGCTGGTCAAGACCGCCTCCGCCGTGGCCGGCTGGCTCATCGGTGTGGGCCTGACCATCTTCGGCTATGTGGAGAACGTGCCCCAGACCGCCGAGACCATTCTGGGTATGCGCATCCTCATGGGCGTGGTGCCTTCGGTCATCACGGTGCTGGCCTTCGTGATCTATGTGGCCGGCTACAAGCTGGACGGCAGTATGCTGGAGAATGTGGCCAGCCAGCTGCAGGCCAAGCGGGCTGCCGAAGCCGCCGAAGTGGAATAACGCGCAACATCACAGAACCGTTCACAAGACCCCCGGAAAGTTTCGGCTTTCCGGGGGTCTTTTCTGTTATTGCGCATCAGCGTACTGGCCGCGGCCAGTTTTTCCCACACGGAGGCCCTGTGCCTTTTTCACTCCTTGTGTTATACTTAAGATATAAAGTGATCCACCTGAAGGAAACGAGGAAAGTTTTTGTGAACGGACATACACCTTTTTTGCCCCGGCAAACGCTGTACGGGGCCATCATCGTGGCGGCGGCACTGATTGCGCTGGGGTCTTTTGTGGACTATCCCCTCTCCAGCGCGCTGTACGATGCCTCCAACCCCTTTGCCATGTTTTTTGCCGCCTACGGCGCCATGCCCGCTCCCCTGGGCTGTGTAGCAGCGGGCACGCTGTTTGTCTGCGGCCGCAGCCGGGAGCATACAATCGGGGGCATCGCCCAAAGTGTGGGCGGTATCCTGCTGCTCCTGGTGGGGGCCGTCCTGGTCTGCTTGCTGCCCGCTGTGTATCTGCCGGTATCGCCGGTTCTTCTGGCCGGGGTCGGGGTTGTCTTGTGTATCGGCACGATCCTTCTCACCCGGCGTCTCGCCACGGGGGCCGACCGCGCCGTGATCACCCGGGTGGCTCTCGCCATCCTGCTGGTCATCCTCTGCGAACTGGCGGTGGTCAACCTCATCAAGGTGTGCTGGGGCCGCCCCCGTATGCGGCTGGTGGCCAGCCATCCCGAAGCCTACTTCTTCCCCTGGTGGCAGCGTGGCACCGCGCTGAAGGAATCTCTTCTGGCCGCCGGGGTGGCCGCGGACGAATTCAAGTCCTTCCCTTCCGCTCACACCGCCAACGCCGCCACCATGCTGCTGCTGGGGCTGGCGCCCTGCCTCAAGCCCCGGCTGCAGCCATACCAAAAGGTGCTGGTCGCTTTTGGCTTTGCGTGGACCGCCGTGGTGGCGCTCTCCCGCATCCTGCTGGGCGCCCACTACCTGACCGACACAGCGGTGGGCTTTCTCATCGGGTTTCTCAGCGTGTATCTCATCTGCGGCGCTCTGTTCCGGCGGCGGGGCAAGAGGCCGTAAGATTGCCTCGTTTTTCAGGCCCTAACCATGCAGCAAATTCAGTCCTATTTTTGTACAAAAAACCCGGTCAACTTTTCTGTTGACCGGGTTGGCGGCTGCAGAGACAGCGGCAATTTTTTATGATGCGGTTCCGCCGGATGCCCAGTCTATGGGATCTTTGCTGCGCCTCCAGTGAGAAAAGATTCTCCCTCCGGAGGATTTTTCCCCTTCTTCAACTGGATCGTTATCGGGTCATCCAGCGAATTCCATGCTAACGAGGGAGACGCCCTTCTTGTCCATCGTGGCCTTCAGTTGGTCGGTCGCGTAATCAGTCTCGGCTCGCTCCGTCCCTTGCAAGGCTGATCCATTGACGGCTTTGTGGCCTTCCACATTCACACCGTTCTCCAGAATATTCTCACCGGGTAGTACCACAAAGACATTCGTCTGCTGCACCGCGTCAATGGAAACTTCAGTTGAAGGTGTTCATCGCCGTCGTGCTCTGCACAAGAATATGGAGACAGTACATATTTTACTCCACTATCTTGCAGATACCGCGGATTTTCTCTTCGATCCGGTTCAGCCGGTTGATGAGACTTTCGTTCTACTCTGGCATGCACTCCTTGGTGTAGTGGGTGCAGCAGTTTTCTTTCTTTTCCATTGGGCAATTCCTTTCCATCGAGGTTCTGTTTTTGTATACTCCTCTGGGGCACCTTCATCATATACCCCAGCCTAGTATCCGCCAGTGCCTTTAGCAGAATTTTTTTAATAATGTTCTCCCCCGCCAAAAGGGCAGATGCGTAAGGGCTGCCCGGTGTACGGATACAAGGTCCACGTGGGGAAGAACATGCCGACTGCAAGAAGTAAGCTTATCCCACTCTCATGACAAAATCACAATTCTGCTCCTCAGCAAATGCCATCCGCCAATCAAGTGTAGCAACACGGAAACGATTATTCAACATCAAAACTGAAAGCATACGCAACCAAACACAAATCATAAATCTTTGTCAATCTACCAAGAGGAAACCAAGCTCCCCCTCGGAAGCCGTTCTCCATCGGCAAAAAAACGGGAAAGAATGGCTAAATCTGGCATATCAGATGGCAAATCATCCTGGTCCATAGTCATACATAGCACTGCTGCCCAGCTCGTGGCAGCATTTCCAGAAAGCAAGTAAGTTTTATACAATAAGTATAAATCATTCGAAAAGTCCAATTTTGTATAATCAAAATTCTACATAGAACGCGAGGCTTGAACAGCAGCCCTATAGGAGTCTCAATACCAGCCGCGCCTAAAGGCACACAATAAGAGAGGCCAACCGCACTGCACTTGACGTCGCTTTTTTCACTTGCTTATTCCCCTTTCTGTTAAAATCCATGGTGATAGTTATCATCAAGGTCTGCCAGATTTCTGAATGAATCTTCCTATTCTCTAAATCTCAACCGATCATTCATTCCATCGTCCATCTCTTGATCCTGAATATTCCTCTTTATTACCGCTTCATTTTCTCTCACTGTATTGACGTGATATCCTTTGCTCAAAAATACACGTCGTCTGTATTTCATTTGTATTTGAACTTCCTGTTCGCGTCCCTCTCGAATATCATCTGTGCTTTTATTGGAGATACCCTATAAAAAATCCACTACTGCCATTTTGGCGGAATCGATACCAACATATGGATGTGATTGGGCATTGCATGAGCCGCTATTATTTCCACGTGTTTGTAATCACAAAGAGTTCTCAATATCTTCCCAAGATTTTTGCGCAGCTTCTTGTATATAACGTTTTTCCGATATTTTGGCGTCAATACAATATATGATATTTGCAATTATGATATTTGCAATCACTCCGTGTATGATAAACTTTTCTAGTTTATATGAATGGGTCCTTTTTTGCTTTTTGTACAGTAGCGTAGCCCACGTTTATTATAGAAAAAGGAGGCCTTCCCTCTATCCATGCTCGTGCTATACTCGTCCACAAGCTTGATATTTGGTTCATCATTCATCAAAAAAGATCCGATCTTTTCAGACCGGATCTCGCTGGTTGCAGTCCATAGTGACGTTGCCCATTTACCAGATGTTAAATGGGTCTCCTTATACCATGTAGGTAAAATCACCATCATTGTCTTTTCAAGTTCAAGCATCTGTTGTTTGATCAACCAACTTCTCACAGCACCATGAATCCCATATCGTTTCAGTTGTGATTCAGCCGGTATAGCTTCAGCAGCTGCCACTTTCCGCCCTCGGGTTTCACAAAGGCAACGCCGGCAGACTGAAGGCCTTTCACTTCTTCGAACTGCGGTTCGATCACCCAGTTTCCGCTTCCGTCGATGTAGCCCCACTTTCCGTCGGACCGGGCGGCGGCCACGCCCCCCGATACGCTCTGGAGCTGCTGGAAGTCGCCCACTTCCCGTTCTTCACCGGTGGGGGAAACCAAAAGCCAGTGCCCCGCTTTTTTGACGGCGGCCAGGCTGCCGCCCTGGAAGGCGCAGGCATCCTCATAGGCGGCAGAACCGATAGGCTGGCCGGTGCGGTCCACCAGATGATAGCTGCCGTTCTGCCGGACGATGATGGCATCGCTGCGGCAGATGGCGCCGGTGTCATCGGCCAGCACTTCCTCAAAGACAAAATCGGTAAGCTGCTGCCCGTCTGCGGAGAGCAGCGCCCAGGTCTTGCCGTCCTGGCTGACGGCGGCAACGCCGTTGGACATACCGGTGGCCTGCGCATAGCCGCCGGCCTTTTTCTCGTAGGTGGAACCATCATAGTAATTCCAGACCTTGCCGTTGTAAGCCGGAACCACGTTGTCCCCCACGGCGCCGAACTGCCGGATCTGCCCGAAATCGGGGTCCTTTTCCAGGAAATACGTCGTGGTCATCTGTTTGTTGCCCGAGGTATCCACGAAGCAGGCTTCTCCGTTCCCGTCCACCACCGGGGCCAGATTGCCAAAAGGCCCGGCCTGGGTGTAGGAATAATTCAGGACCCGGTTGCCCGAAGTGTTGATGTAGCCCCATTTGTCCTCCCGCCGTACGGCAGCAAGGCCGCTTTCGCTGAACCCGGCCACATCATCGTAGTCCCCTACCAGTTCAAAGCTGTACCACACAGGCTGCATCCATTCCTGCAGGGCGTCTGTCTCCATGCCGCGGTCCTGGGCCTCATCATAAACCTGAAAGGCTTCGCGGATATTTTCCTGTGCCAGTTCGGTGCGGATGCCGAATTCATAGGTACGGATATCCTCGGGGCAGTTTTCCAGCAATTCGCCGCTGTACCATTCGGCGGCATCATTGTACTTCTCGTACTCCAGATACAGATTCCCCACCGCCAGGTAGGTATCCGCCGTGGGGTTGAGTTCCAGTGCCTTCTGATAGCTGGCCACGGCCTTGTCTAAGAGGTCGTGCTGCGCATATTGTTCGGCCGCCTGCAGATAGCCCCGGTATTCGTTTGCCGCGGCCATGCGCTGGTCGACCGTATAGTAGACCGAAGCTGCCAGCGCGATGGGCAGGGCCAACGGCATGATCACCTGATATCTTTTCAAACTTGCCTACCTCCTCAGATGCCGGTCAAAAATGCAGCCAGCAGGGTACCGGCCAGCAGAAACGGTGCGAAGGGAATGCTGTCGCTGCGTTTGGCGCGGTGGGTCACCAGCAGAAAGACACAGACAAAAAACAGCACCACAAACGAGAAAAACAGCGCCGGCCAGATCAGATCGGTGCCAAGGCACAGCCCCATCACGGCCAGGATCTTCACATCCCCCATTCCCACAGCCTTGGGGGAAATAAGCCGGCACAACAGGGCGGCCAGCAGCAAGGCTCCGGCGGCCACCGCGACCCGAAGCGTCAGATAAACCGCCTGCTGGGGCTGCTGCAGAATTTCCACTCCCAGCAATCCCAGGCTGAGTACCCCGCTCAGCAGCAGTACCCGGTTGGGAATCAGGCAGACCTGGGCATCCGCCCAGGCACAGGGCCACAGGATGCAGACCATCAGCAGGGTACGCAGCAGATCGCTTTGGGAAATGCCGTAGTACAGCGGCAGAAAAAGCGCCAGTGCCATCTGGCTGACCAGCATTGCTGCCGCCGTCCGCCGCAGGGTCCAAAATTTAGGTTCGGGGGCGCCGTCCTCCCGCACGGTCTGCCGTGCCCAGGTCAGCAGCAGCACGCCTGCCAGCGTGGCCGCCAGGGCCTCTGCCGCAAAAAGCAGTATCATCGGTATCCCTCCTCAGTTTCCTTCGCCGGCCCAGGCGCGGGTGTAAGCGCAGTGGCTCATCCGGAACGTGACGTCGATATTCAGCAGCTTTACCACCTGGATTTCGTAATTTACCCGCATAAAAATATCCTTGCCGGAGGAATTTGCCCCCGCCTCCAGAAACTTGGAACCGTTCATATTCATGTTTTTGATGTGGTTACGCGCCATAAAGGCCTGGGCTGTATCGCTGGGGCCGTCCACCATATTGCTTTCCATAATCTGTCTGACCAGCGCCGAGCCGGCCAGGTCCTGGATCATGGCCACCAGGCTGTCGCCCTGCAGGGCGTTGCCTGCGCCGTCCACATACCGGCTCAGCTCCTCGTCGATGCTGCCCAGTTCACTGCCCATCCCCTGCAAAAAGGTTCCCACCTCGTTGGCCAGATCGGAGCTCATTCCATTTTCGCCTGTCAGCGTCTGATCCAGCTCCAGGGCAAAATAGATGTGAATGTATTCCGACACCTGTTTGGTAGCACTGTCCAGGGCCACCGCCATCCGCGCCTGTGCGTAGGTGATCTGGATCACCGTAAGCAGCGTATAAATCGCGAACATAAAAAACGGCAGTGCCAGGGAGGCTTCCACGATCACGGCACCCCGCTGTCCCTTATGGTTTTTCATGGCCGTCCTCCTTTCCTGCGGAATCGGTCTCCGGCTCAGGAGTATCCGCGGATCAAATTGAGATGATAGGTACACCAGTCGGTGCTTTGCCGCATGTCGGCCGAACCTTCCACCACATCCACAATGGGCAGTGTCATCATCAGCGGCCGGACCCGCACATCGGACTGCAGGCTGAAATAGCAGTACGTATTGTCAAGGGTGAATTTGTCGTTTCCCGTCAGGCGCCGCATATTTGCCTGGATCAGGTCTCCCACCCGCAGCAGCATGGAGGAGTAGACCTCTTCCCCGCTGGTGGCGCCCATCATCAGGAAGAAATACAGGTAATCGCTGTAATACAAGCCGGACTCACTGCTTACCGCACCATCCTCCGGCGGGAAGGCGGCGCCGTCCATATCCAGGTTGTAAAACCAGTCCTGCGATTTGACTTTATATAACTCTACCGGGGCACTTTTCCATTTGTCCCGGCGATATGTATCGTTCTGAATTCTTGATGCGGATGACC
>OGYQ01001423.1_pt1 | contig 12521 bp, 12 predicted proteins | sample 1576641 | NCBI WGS metagenome assembly OGYQ01 (sample SAMEA3541476, study PRJEB24748) | human gut metagenome | biome: human gut; feature: human-associated habitat; material: faeces | place: China | collected 2012
TGAAGCTGCTGGGATACCCCCGTCTGTACACGGTACAGTCCGTTCTGCTCTACAATATACGATGGAAATCCCTGTTCCAACAGTTCCTGAAGCATTTCCTGTGCATATCGTTTTTCACGAAATGCGCCGGTTTGTACACGATATTCTGTCTTATGTTCCTGCGCCTGCTCTTTTTCGCGAATAGTTCCCAGAATACCGTCTGCAATCGCCTGCGCGATTTCCTGCTCCATAGCATCAAATTTTTTATTATCCTCATCGTTGTTCAGAAATCCCACCTCTACAAGTACAGCAGGCATCTTGGTTCTTCTCAGCACTACAAGCCCCGGACGCGCCTTGACTCCAATCTCTCTGAAACCAAGTTCCCCAAGAGCTCCCAGAATATTTTCCGCCATTTCAAGTTTTATGCCGGATTTGTCATACACAAGTGTCTCCACTCCGTCGTACTCGTTTGGATTCTCACTCGAATTTCTGTGAATGGAAATAAAATAGTCTGCATTTGCCCTGTTAGCAATCTGTGCCTTTTCGAACGGTGTCTGGTATACATCCGTGGTCCTTGTATAAATTACATCAATTCCATTATCCTCAAGTATTTTTCCAAGTTTCAATGCCACGGCAAGCGTATCATCCTTCTCCTGCCGTCCCTGATACACCGCCCCAGGATCGCTGCCTCCGTGACCTGCATCCACAACTATCTTCACTGCCATGCAGCTGCGCCCCCTCATTGATGCACTTTTTCTTATCATATGCAGTCTTTCCTTGTTTTGACTATGATATGGCTATTGCTCAAAATTCGACAAGCTGTTACAATGTGTAAGAACCACTATGAATCTTTTCAGGAGGATAATCTGTTATGTACCATATTATTGTCAATCCGAAATCCAGCTCCGGCAGGGGTGCCCGCATCTGGACGCAGGTACGCAGGGAACTTGTGCGCAGGAAAATTCCCTTTGACGCAGTGCTTACCCGTTCCCGCGGACACGCAGTCCGACTCTCCGCAAAGCTGACAGGTAAGGGATGGGACAATGCTGATACGCTGGTTGTTGTGGGAGGTGACGGAACGCTGAACGAAGTGCTGGATGGTATCTGCCTTTCCAGCAGTGTCACTGTCGGGTATATTCCAACTGGCTCCGGAAATGACTTTGCCCGTGGTACCGGCATGTCTGCAGATCCCATGACTGCTCTTGAGCATATTCTTCACCCATCGACAGTGGGCATGATCGATGTTGGACAAGTCTCTTCCCCTCACCGCCGGGATCGGTTTGCCATCAGCACCGGAATCGGTTTTGACGCTGCGATCTGTCATGCAGCGCTCTCATCTCCCGTCAAAAATGCGCTTAACAGGTTCCATCTTGGTAAACTCACCTACGCTGCGCTGGCGCTGAAAATTTTTTTTACCTGCCCGCTGGCAGATTTTACTGTATCATTCGATCATGCCAATCCGATACATTTCTCACGCGTGTATTTTGCCGCAGTCATGAACCTGCCCTATGAAGGGGGCGGTCTGAAGTTCTGTCCGCATGCCCGCAGAGATGATGGAATGCTGGATGTTCTCATCGTATCGGGCGTATCCAGACTTCACGCTGCTGTGCTGCTTCTCGCAGCTTTTTCCGGAAAACACACACATCTTCCGGGCAGCCGTCTCTTTCGCTGCAGAAGTATGAACCTTAAAAGCAGTCTTCCGCTTCCGGTACACACAGACGGAGAATCTGCCGGTATTCAGTCGGAACTTTTTGTCACTCTTGAGCAGACGCCGATCCGAATCATTCTTTCCTGACTTTCAGGAATAACTGTCACTGTTGTATTATATAAATATCAGGAGGTATATTTATGTTTGTTCTTATTTTTGCTGCCCTGCTCATTTTACTGGCAGCAGGATTGTATTTCTTTTTAATTCTTCCGGATACGTCCAGACAGGATGAATGCCGGGAATTTACTAAATGGGAATATGCCCATCGCGGTCTCTTCAGCCGCGAACAGGGAATTCCGGAGAATTCTCTCGAAGCTTTCCGCCGCGCTGTACTTGCAGGTTATGCGATTGAACTCGATGTACAGCTTACGCGCGACAAGCAGCTTATAGTTTTCCATGATGACAACTTAAAACGCATGTGCGGCGAAAATTATCGTGTTTCTGACCTTAACTATCAGGAACTTCTTGAGTATCCGCTCGACGGAACAGAATATAAGATCCCTCTCTTTACAGATGTTCTGGAGCTTGTGGACGGCAAAGTTCCGCTGCTTATTGAGATTAAACTGCCTCACCATCAGACTACATTTATCTGCAGCGTTATAAATGACCAGCTCCGTACATACAAGGGAGCGTACTGCATCGAGTCCTTCAATCCTCTGGTACTTAAATGGTACCGGGATAACTGTCCTGTTGCCATCCGCGGTCAGCTTTCCACAAAGTTCAGCCCTAAGGATGGTTTCAACGCTCTGTTTCGCTTTATGGGGCATTACTTGATGTTTAACTTTCTGGGGCGCCCGGACTTCATATCTTATCACTACCTGGAGTTCAAAAATCCCAGCTTCCGACTGCTTCGAAAGTTGTTTCATGTGCCTGCCATGGGCTGGACAGTAAAATCTCCGCATGCATATGAAAAATACAGAGGAAAATTCGACACCTTTATCTTTGACAGTTTTATTCCTGAAAAAGATCGAAAGAATTCTTAAGAATCTCGAAACTTCGTTGACTTCCCAAAGGGCTGTGCTATAATTTTTCTATGCTAGACTACATATATGGGAGTGATGATATGAAACTATCTTATTATATAAAGAGACTGATACCAGTACTGCTGTACGGTGTATTTTATCTTGCATGTTTCTTCTATCTGGAACAGCGGACAGTTCGGTCTCACTACATCATACATACGGGACTTGATGACCTGATTCCTTTCTGTGAATATTTCATCATCCCATATCTTTTATGGTTTTTCTATATTTTCTTCACGGTGGCATATTTTCTGTTTCAAAAAAATAACAGCCGTGAATATTACCGTCTGATCTTCTCTCTTGGACTTGGTATGACGGTATTTCTGCTGGTGTCCTGGATTTTTCCGAACGGGCAGGATCTCCGCCCGCTGCAGTTTCCGCGTGATAACATATTCACAGATATCGTCCGCATGCTGTACCAGGGAGATACACCTACGAATATCTTTCCCAGCATCCACGTCTTCAACTCGGCAGCCTGCTGCATCGCCGTATGTACAAGCGAACGTCTGAAGAAGCACCGTGCAGTCCGATTCAGTATTATTGCTCTGACAGTGCTTATCATCCTCTCGACAATGTTCTTAAAGCAGCATTCTGTCCTCGACGTGATCTGCGCACTGGCACTTAACTATGGAGCTTATGCACTGTTTTATCGTCCGCATTTCGCGTCTTACCATGCGAAAGCTGTTGAGAAAAAGCGATTTTTTTAAGATTTAAAGGGCGTGCCGCACATTGGAAGTTCTTCCGGGTGCGATACGCCCTTTTCTTATTTCTTCTATTGTTTTCCTGATTATTATCAGTTAAATCCGTAAATTCTCTGAGCAATCTTGTATGTTGCAACAGACACCTGTCTTCCTCCCTTGCCCGGAAGGTTCGAAAGTCTTCCCAGAAGGCTGCAGCGCACCTGCATATACATCTTATAGTCCTTTGATTTCATATATTTCCACAGCTCAATCTTCTTCTCGAAGTTCTCCTCCGTGTTCGAACGGATCAGCATGATTGAAGACACAGTCGTGATGATAGTCAGATAGTTCATCATATACTTTCTCAGATTCTTGGGCAGGCTTTTCTGCTCAGCCATGTAATCGATCATCATTTTGTTAACTTTAATCTGCTGATCAATGCGGCGGATCATTACATCCTCCTGCACTGACTGATCATCTCTTCCGATAAAATATCGATAAAAATTCACATCCAGATAGTACATGGTCTTTACATACGGAAACGGCACAAATGCCACCAGGTTGTCAACATAGAATGTATGCTTCGGCAGAACCATCCCGCTCTCACGGAGGAGCTGCGTTCTGTAGATCAGGGAATGCATCAGCAGATATCTGCTCTTTCCCAGAGACTTGAACTCCTCCCAGCCGAAAAAACGATCTGTCGGAAGGCTCGAGCTGTAGCGCATTACCCTCTTCTTCCTGGCTCCCTGTTTTTCATAGACATAATTGCTGATCAGCATGTCAAGTGTCCTGGGGCCTCTGATTGCCTCATCCAGGACTGCCAGAATCTTGCGGTAGGCCTCCTCGTTTACCCAGTCATCACTGTCTACCACTTTAAAATAAAGCCCGGATGCATTGGCAAGCCCGGTGTTTACAGCTTCACCGTGTCCTCCGTTTTCCTGATGTACTGCTTTTATAATTGTAGGATATTTTTCTGCATATTCATCCGCAATCTGTGCTGTATCATCCGTGGAACCATCATCCACAATGATAATCTCTACATCTTCACCACCCACTAAAAGGGACTCCACACAATTTCTCATGTATGCCGCAGAGTTATAACATGGAACTGCAACAGACAATATCTTCATCTCAAATCCACCTCATCTCTTCTCGTATTTCTCCTGCCCTAAAAGCAGGTTCATATGTCTCGCATATGCGGCAAATGCTGCAGGTATTGGATAGCTCTGCTGTACACTGCCTACATCTGCGAAAATAAGTTCTTCTTTTACATGCTCCTCCAGAGCTGCAATGCGAACTGCATAGCCGCACATCCTCCACTCTACATGGGAGAAAATGTGACGCGCATCTTCGAGCTTACGGATCTGCAGCGGCATAAGCCCATAGCTTTTCAAAAGCTTTAGAACCTCCTCCTCACTGAGATAACCGTCAAAATTCGGAAATTCAAACATTCCCGCAAGCAGGCCTTTGGAGGGCCGCTTTCTCAGTGCAAGATGCTCTCCGTCCAGAATAATCAGAACCGTCCGTTCCTCAATTCTGCGCTCCTTTGCTTTTTTCTTGACCGGAAGTTCCATTTCCGTCCCGTGTGCTTTGGCAAGACAGAACTTTGCAAGCGGACAATCCTCACACTTCGGTTCCCCGTTTGGAACACATATGACCGCTCCCAGCTCCATCAGCGCCTGATTAAAATCCCCGGAACTGCCCTCCGGCATAATCTCAAGCAAATTTCTCTCCACACGGCTTTTTGTGGACTGCTTTAAAATATCAGAATCGTCCTCTGTCAGTCTGCTGATCACCCGCAGCACATTTCCGTCAACTGCAGGCACAGGAATCTCATAGGCAATAGACGCTATCGCTCCTGCTGTGTAGCTTCCAATTCCTGATAAACTTTTCAGCTTCTCATAATCTGCCGGCAGTTTTCCGTCAAATTTCTCCAGTACCTGCTTCGCTGCTTTCTGCATGTTTCGGACACGGTTATAGTAGCCGAGTCCCTCCCATAGCTTTAAAAGCTCTTCCTCATCACACTGTGCCAGCGCTGAGATATCGGGGAGCGCTTTAGTAAACCGCTCAAAAAAAGGTTTTACCGCCTCCACTCTTGTCTGCTGCAGCATAATTTCAGACACCCAGATTTCATACGGATCTCTTCGTTCTCTCCATGGCAGAATTCTGTGTCCCTTCCGATACCATGCACACAGGGGTTCTACAATTTCTTCCAACATAAGCTCTCCTTTGTTTTGTTCCTTTCTTATCATGCCACAAAAGCAGAAAAAATGCAAAAAGATTGTCAAAAATTAAGAAAATCTTTACTTCTTAATTTCCTCTTGCAATCGCCTTAAAAACTGGCTACAATGAGTGTGCGGAGAAATCCGCCTATACTATTAAAGGAGATTATCATTTATGTATACAGACGGTATTCTGTTTGATCTCGACGGAACGCTTTGGGATTCCACGGAACTCGTGGCAGACGCATGGAACGAAGTTATCCGCAAAAATACACTTCTTGATCTAAATCTTGACGGCACACGTTTAAAACAGCTTTTAGGACAGCTTTTGCCTGATATCGCAGCCCAGATCTTCCCTAACTGTCCGAAGGCACGGCAGCTCGAACTTATTGATCTGTGCTGTCAGAGGGAACATGAAGTGCTGTCTGAGACATGCGCTCCTCTCTATGAGTCTTTGGAACAGACACTCGATGAACTGTCGAACCGCTTTCCGCTTTTTATTGTAAGCAACTGCCAGGCTGGTTATATTGAGACATTTCTTAAAACAAGCCATCTGGAAAAATATTTTAAAGACCACCTTTGCCCGATACCGGTGAAGCAAAAGCGCATAATATCGGTGAAATTATCCGCCGTTATAACCTGTCAGCTCCCGTTTATGTGGGTGATACAATGGGTGACTATCTGGCCGCAAAGGAAAATCAGATACCATTCGTATTTGCCTCCTATGGTTTTGGGACTGTCACTGCTCCAGACTGCACGATTGAAAAGCCCATAGATCTGGTTTCACTTTTTTCCAAATAAGAGCTCAGCAAAAACTGCAGCAGAGGATTATCAAATCCGCTGCTGCAGTCTGCTTTTTAGTCTTCCTGCTTTGTTTTGGCAATTACAATTTCACGGACACAGACATTCTGCGGCATCTGATATGCAAACCAGACACAATCCGCTATCTGTGAAGTCTCCAGTCCTCCCTCAATACTCTGCTTCCAGAGATTATAGTTATCTTTGATCTCCTCACTGGAGGTATGAGACAAAAGCGGAGTTTCCACAACTCCGGGGGCAATAACAATCATCCGCACATTACTGCCGGATACCTCTTTTCGCATGCTTTCCGTTATGGCATGAACGGCATACTTTGTTCCGCAATAAACGGAGTGATTATCAAAGGTTTTTCTTCCTGCAATTGAACTGATATTGATAATCGTTCCCTCGTTGCGTTTCATCATATCCGCCAGAACGGCTTTTGTACCTGTCAGAATACCCTTAATATTGACATCAATCATACTGTTCCATTCCTCAAAGTCCTGTTCTGACGGATACCCCAGAAGCATCAGACCCGCGCAGTTTATCAGAAGATCTGTCTTTCCATACATTTCTTCTGCCTCTTTAACAGCTGTCTGCATAGCAGAAAGATCTGTCACATCTACGCTGCGGCACATACAGTTTGGCAGATTCAGCTCTTCCATTACATCTTTTCTTCTGGCCAGCATGAGCACAGGATACCCCTCTTTGGAAAAGCGCTTTGCAATCTCCATTCCGATACCGGAACTGGCGCCGGTAACAACTACTAATTTTTTCATGATACTTCTCCCTTCAAATGTTCTTTCGGCTTATGTTTGCCTGTTTCAGCCAATTTGCTTTCTTATAGTAGAAGAAAAATACAAGAGTACTAAGTCCCCATGTCAGAGGATAAACAATATACACCATCTGAATGGTATGAGTTAGCGGTATGCTGATTGAAAGAAATGCAACCCGCACTATACACCATGAAAAGATCATAATAATCATGGGGACAACTGCCTTCCCGGCTCCGCGGAGTACGGAGGCAACAGAGTGCGAATAGGCCAGCAGACAGTAAAACAGCGCGGCTGTTCTCGCCTTCTCCACTCCAAAGCGGACTACCTCCGGTGTGGAATCAAATGCCGCAATCAGCTGAGGAGCCAGTAAAAATACCCCGAGTCCGATCAGTTCAGCCAGACTGATCGTTACCAGAATACCGAAACGCGCTCCCTTTTTTGTCCTTTCTTCCTGCCCGGCACCAAGGTTCTGTCCAACAAATGTAGTCATTGCCATTGTAAAGCTGTTGATCGGCAAGAAGGCAAAACCTTCTATTTTACTGTAAGCTCCATAGCCTGCCATTGCCATTTCACCAAATGCGTTAATATATGACTGCACTACCACATTCGCAAAAGCAATGATAGAGTTCTGTACGCCGGAGGGAAGACCGATACGGATAATCTGTCTCAGCATTCTGGAATCAAATCTGATTTCCGAAATCTGGAGCTTATAGCTGTCGTTTGTTCTAAGGAGCTGGATCAAACACAGTATTGCGCTGAATACCTGCGAAATTACCGTAGCAAATGCAGCACCGCCAACACCGGTATGAAATACCTCTATAAACAAAATATCCAGTACCAGATTGATCACGGAAGAGATCATTAAATAGTACAGCGGGTGACGGCTGTCTCCAATCGCCTGGAGAATACCCACAAAAATGTTATACATAACAAATCCCATCGAACCAAAAAAATAGATCCGTAAATATGTAATTGATTCAGGCATAACACTTTCAGGCGTTCCCATCCATGATAAAATCTGCGGGGACAGCAGAACACCGATTGCTGTCATCAGTGCACCGGCAACAAGACCGAACGCCACTGTTGTATGCACTGCACGATGAACTCCTTTTACATCTCGGGCTCCAAAGTATCTGGATACAACTACTCCTGCTCCGGAGGAAATCCCACTCAGAAATCCAATCAACATGAAAATCAGACTTCCCGATGAGCTTACCGCAGCCAGCGCGCTGCTTCCCAGAAAATTACCGACTATCAGAGAGTCTGCCGTATTGTATAACTGCTGAAAAAGATTTCCCAGCAAAAGCGGCAGTGCAAAAAAACTCATACGCTTCCAAATCGAGCCGCTTGTCATAGGCTCGACCTTTTTTACCATAAAATCCCTCCCACTGTAACAAATTCAAGGTTGCATTATCGCAAAAATACGATATACTTGTATTATAAATATCTTTGTTAATTGTAACAAGTACGCACATTATTTTTATAAAGTGAAATTTATTTCACTATTGAGAGGATGAGATATCATGGAAAAAATTCAGGTCACATGTGAAATGGAAGTAACCTTGAAAATGATAGGCGGAAAGTGTAAACCTCTTATTTTGGACAGCCTGATTCGCTGCGGAACGCAGAGATTCAGGGAGTTAATGCGGAAAATCACTCAGGTTTCCCAAAGAACACTCACCAATCAGCTTCGTGAGCTGGAAAATGACGGGCTCATCCAGCGCACTGTATACGCAGAAGTTCCGCCAAGAGTCGAATATTCCATTACACCGAAAGGTAAATCTCTGGAAAATATCCTGAAGCTGATGTGTGAGTGGGGTGAAAAAAATATTGATGATCGTTTTATCCTGACAAATCCGCAGTGCACGGACTGTAAAAATTAAATGGCACTATTACTGATAAACAGCAGGACGGCATGACTTTTCAGTCATGCCGTCCTGCTGCAATCCTATCGCTTATATGCGTTACTTGCTTTATCTTCTGATTCTCGATGTATAGTCATCTGTATAGTAACAGATAACCGGTGTTCCTTTCTCCACATAGCTAAACATCGTCTCGGCCGCGCTGTAAGACAGATTAATGCATCCGTGTGATCCGTTCCATACATAGCGTTCACCGCCAAAATACGGATTCCAGGTCGCATCGTGCATCCCGATGCCTCCGTTAAACGGCATCCAGAAATCCACCGGCGTTTCATATGATGGTTTATTATCCGGAGGAACCGGCTCACCTCGCAGAATACGATCTTTTTGCTTATAAGCAACTGTATACGTTCCCGGCGGTGTATACCGCTTGGATGTCATCATTCCGGATACAATATCTGTGTCAAAAACCTGTTCTCCATTCTGATAGAACCATAAATGCTGCCCCGTAAGGTCAATCTCTACATATGTGCTTCCCAATCCGCTGTTTTCTGTCGAAATCTCCCGGCTCGCATAGACTGGCTCTCGTGTGATGACCTCCTGACTCTCCAGATTCTTTCGAAGCTCAGCAATCTCCGCCTCCTGATCAATCTGCCAGCCGTAATTTCCCAGCGGAACTGTAATGATATCTCCATATGCATTTTTAAATTCCCTGTCCTTACCAAGTGTATCCACCTGATTTGCCAGCTGTGCAACATAAGCATGCAGATTTTCCTCAAACACGCCGTCATCCTTTACATAATTTGCCTCTGAATCGCGTACCAGCCAATTTCTCAGCGTATTTCCATCCAATATAATATCACCGGCAGGCGTCTGGTATGTCACGCTTGCTTTTACAAGGCTGTTGAGCTGATCACGCTCTTTTTGCAGCCCAGCATCATCCTTTAGGATCTGCGGCTTCAGATAACCTCCTGCAGCATCCAGATCTTCTTCCGTTCTGCTCTCTGCAACTGCCTGTCTGACAATCTCCTGAACAGTCTCAGGATTAAGCGCCATACCCTGAACTTCCTCCACTATGACAAATTCTGAATTTCTGTATTCCACATGCGCGTCCTGCGGTGCCTGCTGCTGCTCCGCCTGCATGGGACCAAGCGCTGCAACGCTTTGAATGAGTTTTTTCTGATCAAATGAAACATTCTCTTCCGTATGGTATTCTTTCCTGCCGAATATGCCTTTCACCCACAGCAGAGCACTCTGACTGTCTTTAATTCTGGCTACACTTCCGTCAGGCTCATAACGATAGTCGATTTCTGTTCCCTCAATCTGTTCACTGGCACCTCCGCGGAATTTCAGAGTCAGTGTATACTTCTCCACGCTCTCCCGAATACGTTCCTCCGCCTCTGCAATTGTAAGGCCGGAGCAGTCAACGTGATTGATCTGCGTCCCGAGATAAAATCTGTCACGATTATGCCACGCATAACCTCCGTATACGCCTGCAAGCAAAATAATGCCCAGCGCAGCACATAACATCGGTATCCTGTATTTCTTTTTCGGTAAAGAATCTCTCACTTCTTTTTCCGTTTTTTCTTCCGCCTTTGCCTGTGGAATTGCCGGCGGTTTCTGTACTGAAATATCGCCTACTGTATCCGATACGATTTTCTCCATCGCGAGTGCAATCTTATCCTCCATTGTCGGCTCTATTTTCTCTGTGCTTTCCTCCCCGGATTCCGGCTGAAACATATCAGTGAGCGCTCCAAGCTGTTCTTCCAGCCTGCGCTCCAGCTCTCTGTCATCCATTCTCCATTCCCCTCATAAATTTAACAGCTACTTTTTTTGAACATCCGGTGCAGTCTGAAAATTGTATCGGTAAGAAATACCGCCACTGCAATCACACCGGCAATCTCCAATGTCTGAATTACATAAAACAGCGTCATAGACGAGTCACCCTGGATTGCAGAATATGCTATTCTATACATACCGGCTCCCGGCACCATCGTCATCAATGCCGCAATAATAAACAATGTCACCGGCGCTTTGAAAATTCTTGCCATAATATGTGAAAGCAGCGAAATCACAAACGCTGAGACAAAATTCGAAAGAAGGAAAAAATCTGCTGCTTCATCAACCATCAGATATACTGCCCAGCCCACGGCTCCCGCCGCACCTGCATATGGTACGAACTTCTTGGGGACATTCAGAACCATACCGAAGCCATAGACTGCGAAAAATGCACCTATCATCTGTACAATCATTTTTACTGCCATTTATCTGCCTCCTTACAGTATCATCGGCATTGCGCCCAAGCCGATGGCTATGCCGATCGCTATCGCCGAAGCGATCAGAAATGCTTCCAGCATCTTGGCACTTCCGGATATGTAGTCTCCGTAGAGGGTATCCAATATTGCATTTGTAATCGCTGCCCCGGGAACAAGCGGCATGATGCATCCCACAATGATGGTCTCCTGGTGAAATCTTCCCGGAAGAATTCCCGCCGGGATATAGTGTGTACTGATATAGGCACAGACTGCAATGAGTACCGCACAGATAATATTGCTGATAAACATGTGCATTCCTGTTTTCTTTGTCAGCAGAATCATACCTGCCAGGATTACACCTGTGGCTGCTGAAACGAACATGTCTGCCGCACTTCCTCCGAACATCACAGTAAATCCGGCTGTTATTGCCACAATTGCTCCCATCTGCAGTTTCGGCTGTGTACGCGTACGATAAATCTCTCTTACCTCATGAAAGGCATCCTCCAGAGACATTTGACCAGAGCAAAATTTTCTGGAAATGCTGTTCACTGCATGAACTTTTAACAGATTGGTTCCTCGGCTCTCAATCCTGCGTACTACAGTCATTGAGTCCATATCCTTATTATCCAGCGTTACCATAAATCCGGTCGCAATCACAAATACTTCTATTTTAGATAGCCCTGACAGGGAAAGCATCCGGCGCACTGTGTCCTCCACTCGATGCGTTTCTGCACCATTGCGCAGCATGATCTCTCCAGCCATCACCGCTGTATCTAATAATAATTTATAGTCCATTGTAGCTCCTCAATACATAATTTTTTATATATTTCAGCGCTTAGCTGCCGCCTGCCATTATAATATATTTTACAGTAAAAATCAATTAAAAAAGCGACAGAGAAAACTCTCTGTCGCTCACAGGGGATGAGGGATTCGAACCCCCATCGACGGTTTTGGAGACCGGTGCTCTACCATTGAACTAATCCCCTATTCTTATTAAGAAGGTCTGTACCCTCAAAACCACACATGTAAAACTGTTTATATCCAACTTTTGCCGTTTTACTTAGGTATTGGCCCCGTCCGCTTAGCAACCGGTCACTCATAAGCCTATGGCTTATTTCGTGTCCTTTGCTTCGCAAATGACTTCGGTCCGTCTTCCTCATCCAGGAATGCAAGCATTCCCGTCTGTTCCAGACTTCCCTCGCCGCTTCCTAAGCTATTA
>OGYQ01001424.1_pt1 | contig 12508 bp, 10 predicted proteins | sample 1576641 | NCBI WGS metagenome assembly OGYQ01 (sample SAMEA3541476, study PRJEB24748) | human gut metagenome | biome: human gut; feature: human-associated habitat; material: faeces | place: China | collected 2012
AGCCTGGACTGCCGGCGGGGCATCTGCTTACGTGCGGAACCAGGGTCTTTCTGTGCTATGCTTGAAAAGCAGGAAGGGGGCCGTATCATTCCCCTGAAAAGAAAAGGGGGACAGCGGTATTTTCTGGCAGCTGCACGGGAGACCTTCTCCACATAAAATTCACAATTATGTGCTATCATCCGTTTCAGGAGTGATTCACAGTGAAACGCATTTTGATTGTGGAGGACGAGCAGGACATCCAGGAGCTGCTGGAGGCGTACCTGGGCGACGCGGGCTATGAGACGGCAACGGCGGGGGACGGCATTGAGGCGGTGAGCCTCTTTCAGCAGGAGGCGTTCGACCTGGTCCTGCTGGACGTGATGTTGCCCAAGCTGGACGGCTTTGGGGTGTGCGAGCTTATCCGCCGCCAGTCCCGGGTGCCCATTGTCCTGCTCACCGCCCTAGACGGAGAGGCCGAGCAGCTCCGGGGCTTTGATCTGGAGATCGACGACTACATCACCAAGCCCTTCTCCATGCCCATCCTGCTGCGGAAGCTGGCGGCGGTGCTGCGGCGGGCGGGGGGCGACGCGCCCGGACGCTGCCTGCGCTACCGGGGGCTGACCCTGGACCCCGACGCGGTGGAGGTACGCCTGGACGGCCGGGTGCTGGAGCAGCTCACCGCTCGGGAGTTCGAGCTGCTGCGGGAGCTCCTGTCCAGCCCCGGGCGGGTGTTTACCCGGGAAATTCTGCTGGCCAAGCTGTGGGGCTACGACTTTTTCGGGGACGAGCGGGTGGTGGACAGCCACATCAAGAACCTCCGCAAAAAGCTGGGGGTGGACTACATTGAGACTGTGAGGGGGGTGGGCTACCGTGTGCCGAAGGAACATCCGTGAGAGCCTGACGGCCCGTATCTTCCTGCTCACCCTGCTGCTGCTGCTGGGGGCGGGGGGACTCACCTTCGGACTGATCGCCTGGGCCACCCCCATCACCTATGTGTCCGTGGTCGGCGACCGGCTCCAGGTGCAGGTGAGCGAGCTCACCGACCGGCTGGCCCTAACTAAGCTGGCCGACGCCGGGCCCATCCTGGATGTATTTGTCCGGGAGAGCGGAGCGGCGGTATCCCTGGCGAGCCCCGACGGGGAGAGTGTGGACACGGGTTCCCTCTATGTGTCCGTCACCACGGCCGTGCAGGAGTCTGATTCGGTGTCCACCTATACCTATGGCGCCGACGGCGGCCCGGCACAGGGGGAACGGACCGGGCACTATGTGACCACGGCTCTCAGCGACGCCCTGATCGCGGAGGTGACCTTTGCCGACCGGACGGAAACCTATCAACTGCTGGTTGTCCCTCCCATGCGCCTGGCCAACCAGGCGGTGGAGGCCCTCAACCGGGCGGCGCCCTGCCTGGCCCTGGCCCTGTTGGCCTTTTCCCTGCTGTGCGCGGTAGGGTACTCCCGCTATCTGGCCAGGCCCATCGTCCGCATCAGCTCCATCGCGGGGCGGATGGCGGAGCTGGACTTCCAGTGGAAATGCGGCGAGACCCGGCGGGACGAGATCGGCGCTCTGGGCCGCAGCTTGGATGAGATGGCGGAGCGCCTCTCCGCCGCCCTGGCCGAGCTGGAGGAGGCCAACGCGGCCCTGCGGGGCGACATGGAGCGGGCCAGGGAGCTGGAACGCCAGCGGCTGGCCTTCTTCTCCGCCGCCTCCCACGAGCTCAAGACCCCCGTCACCATCCTGAAGGGGCAGCTGAGCGGTATGCTGGACGGCGTGGGGGTGTACCGGGACCGGGAGAAGTATCTGGCCCGCTCCCTCCAGGTGGCGGGGCGGATGGAGGCGCTGGTGGGGGAGCTGCTGGCCGTGTCCCGCATGGAGTCGGACGGAGCCTCCCGCCGGGAGGTGGTGGAGCTGTCCGCCCTGACGGCGGAGAAGCTGGCCCAGGACGCCGAGCTGCTGGAGCAGCGGGGGATGACCGTGTTGGAGGCGCTGGAGCCGGGACTTCTGGTGGAGGGGGAGCGCGCCCTGCTGGGCCGTGCGGTGGAAAACCTGCTCTCCAACGCCGCCCTCTACTCGCCGGAGGGAGCGGAGATCCGGGTGACTGCGGCGGGCCGGGGAGCTCAGGTGGTGCTGACGGTGGAAAACACCGGGGCCCGCATCCCGGCCGAGGCCCTTCCCCACCTGTTTGAGGCCTTTTACCGGGCCGAGCCCTCCCGCAGCCGGGCCACCGGCGGCAGCGGCCTGGGGCTCTATCTGGTGCGCATGATCGTGGAGCGCCACGGCGGGACGTGCCGCATTGAGAACAGCGCCGACGGGGTGCGCTTCACCGCCCTCATTCCGCGCCTCTCCACAGAAAACACATAAATTCTCCCTCTCTCCTCCACGGGGGGCCGGTATCCTTGGGACGAACCCAAACAAGAAAGGATGCCGAGCCATGCAAATTACCCTGCAAGAACTGAACATGACCTATCCCAACGGCAAGAAGGCCCTCCAGGGGGTGAGCGCCTCCCTGGACAGCCCCAGCCTGATCGGCCTGCTGGGCCCCAACGGCGCGGGCAAATCCACCCTGATGAAGCTGCTGGTGGCGGGCCTGCTGCCCACCGGCGGCGCCATACGGGCGGACGGCGAGCCTCTGACCAAATGCGAGCGGGCCTACAAGGCCCGCCTGGGCTATCTGCCTCAGGACTTCGGTCTGTTTGACGAGCTGACGGTGGAGCAGTTTCTGGACTACATGGGGGCGCTGAAGGGCCTGCGGAGCGGCCGGGAGAGCATTCGGGCGGTGATCGAGGCTGTCCATCTGGGGGAGAAGCGGCGGGCCAGAATCCGCACCCTCTCCGGCGGCCAGCGCCAGCGGGTGGGCATTGCCCAGGCCCTGCTGGGCGACCCGGCGTTTTTGATCTTTGACGAGCCCACGGTGGGACTGGACCCGGAGGAGCGCATTCACTTCCGCAACCTGTTTTCCCGGCTGGCCCAGGACCGGCTGGTGCTCCTGTCCACCCACATCATCGAGGATGTGCAGTCGGTGTGCTCCCGCCTGCTGGTGCTCCACCAGGGGCGGCTGCGCTTCGACGGCACGCCGGAGGAGCTTATCCGGGCGGCAGAGGGCCACGTGGGCACCTTTGAGGCGCGGGCGGGGGGCCGGGAGGACGGCCTGCACATCACCGCCCGGGTGAACACCGCCCGGGGCGTGGCCTGCCGGGCGGTGGCGGAGACGCTGCCCCCCTATGTCCGGCCCGCCGAGCCCACCCTGGAGGACGCCTACCTCTATCTCATCTCCGGGGAGGGCGAGGCATGAACGTCTGGATTCTCTCGGTGCGGGAGCTGGCGCGGCTGCTGCGGGGCCGGCTCACCTGGCTGGCCGCCGCCCTCACCGTCCTGTCCCCCCTGGCGGGGCTGACGGTGTACCGGTCCGCCTCGGCCGACACGATGCAGTCCCTCTATGTGGCCAATCCCGCCCTGGCCGGGGGCGTGCTGGGCGGGCTGCTCTTTGCCCTGCTTACCCTCTGCGACTGCGCCCGTACCTCCCGCTGCCGGGTGGAGGCGCTCTGCGACGCGGCGGTGTCCCCTCTGACCGCTGCCCTGGCAAGGCTGATGGCCCTGCTGGGGACGGCGGCGCTGACCCTGGCCCTCACCCTTCTGGCCTGGCTTCCCTGGACGGCCCATACCGTGGGCGCCGTCTTTGACGGCGGGGATTATCTGCTGGCCTACCTCATTCTCATGGGCCTGGCCCTCCCCCTGTGTATCCTGCTGGCCGGGGCGGCGTGGCAGTTCACCCGCCGCTTTGACCTGTCCCTGGTGCTGGTGGCCGCTCTGGCGGCCCTGAGCCTCACCATCTGGCGGGACAACTGGCAGCTCTGCTGGCTCAACCCCTGCGTCTGGGCCCTGTCCGACGATTTCTCCAACTTCCGCATCCTCCGCTCCGCCGCCTACATGCGCCTGACCTGGCTGCTGGGCCTGGCGGGGCTGTGGGCCCTGTCCTACCTGTGCATCCGGCGGTACGGCCGGGGCCCCCTAGGCTCTTTGGCACGCACGGCCCGGCGGGTATACCGCCCCCTGCTGGCCGCGGCCCTGCTGCTCTGCTGCGGCTGGAGCTGTGCCGCTCAGCCCTTCATTGACCACAGCAACCCGGATCTCAACGCCATGACCTTCCTGACGATGGAACCGCTGGAGGGGGTGGCCTGCCTGCGCCGCTCCGCCCAGGTCACGCCGGACACAAGGCGGGGCACGGTGGCGGGTACGGCCTCCTACCAGCTCCAGAATACCACGGGGCAGGAGCAGACGGTGGCCCTCGGCGTCACCCCCGGCTACACCATCTCCAACGTCCGGGCCAACGGGGTGGAGGTCCCCTTCTCGGTGAGCGATTACCAGGAGTACAACGAGGCCAAGCTGGAGGTCGCCATCCCGGCCGAGGAGCAGGTGGAGCTGACCCTGGAGTACGGCGGCTTCCCCCAGGAGGACCTGCCCACCATGCAGGGCGGCAAGGAGCTCAGCGGCGAATACCTCTGCCTGGAGAACGCGGCCCTCTCTCCCCGCCTGATGAACGTGATGCCAGGCGAGGACGGCTATCCCGCCACAATTGAGATCACCCTGCCCGCCGCCATGATGGCCATCCCCTTCGGCGCCAGCGAGGCGGAGGTGGTGGCCGAACACGGGGACGGCACCAAAACCTGGCGCTATGAGACCAACAGCGCCGGCGGCATCCTCTACGCCGGCGACTACGTCCGCGAGGAGATCCAGGCCGGGGGGCTTACCATCGACTTCTACTACGGCCGCAAGCATCAGGCCGTCATGGAGGCCGCCGGCGCGGCGGAGGCCGTCCGGGCGGTGGTGGACTACTGCGCCGGGCACTACGGCCCTCTGTCCTTCGGCGGTGGGGAGCGCCTCAAGCTGATCCAGAGCCGGGTGACCGGCGGCGGCTACGCCGTGGACGGGGCCAGCCTGCTGGACGAGGCCGACTTCACCGCCCACAACCTGGGCGACGCGGGCAAGGGCGGCGGGGCCGCCGAGGTGATGATCCACGAGCTGGTCCACCAGTGGTGGGGCCTGGGCAACATGTTCGACGACTCCGGCCCCGACAGCCCGTGGTCGGCGGAGGGCCTGACGTGCTACACCACCTACCGCATTGTGAAGGAGCTCTACGGCGGGGACTACGCCAGGGAGCACTATGTGGACCAGTGGCGCGGGGAGGTGGAGGACTACTACCTCAACTTCTACGTCCGCCGCCCGGAGTACCTGGAGGCCCTGCCCGAGGCGGAGCGGCTGGCCATCTCCAACTCCCTGTCCGGCATGCGGCAGTACAGCGAGATGCCGCTGAAGATTTTGAAAGCGGAGGAGCTGGTGGGGGGCGAGGCGGCCATGGATGAGATCCTGCACGGCCTCTTCAACCGGGAGCTGGATCCCATGTACCCCTATCTGACCTACCAGGAATTTTTGGACGCCTGCGGGCTGACGGAGGAGGACTTGACCCTTGATTAAGATATTTCGCTGCGAGTGCCGGCGGCTGCTGTGCAACAAGTTTTTCATCGGCCTGCTGGCGGTGCTGCTGTTCTATGCCGGACAGGTGTTCTACGCCGTAGCCCTCCCCGGCGTGGCCCATACGGCCCCTTTTTCGCCCTGGAGCTTCGGGGCCTACCTGGGGCGGCTGCTGCCCCTTGTGTGGGTGGGGGCCCTGTTTTTCCTCACCTTTTTCACGTCGGCCCGGGAGCGGCGGGCGGCGGTGCTCCCCGCCGCCCCCCCCGCCGACCCCCGGCGGTACGCCCTGGCCCGCTGCGCTGCCGCCCTGGTGGGGGTGGCTCTGCTCTGCCTGGCGGCGCTGGCCCTGGCCGCCCTGCTCTATGCCCGCCTGTTCGGCTGGACGGACTGGGGCTCCCTGGCCCTGCCCGCCCTGGTGATCCTGGCGCCCCCTCTGGTGTTCGCCCTGGGCAGCGGCTGGCTGCTGGGCCGCCTGCGGCCCTGGCTGCTCTATGTGTGGATGCTCCTCCCCTTTGCCCTGGCGGCCCTGCCTCTGCCGGAGGCCCTGGGGCTGTGGAACGGCGGCCTGTGCACGTCCTATCCCCTGACTCTGGGGATGCTGGACCCGGCTTTCTCCCTCCCGGCGGCGGCCTGGGCCGTCCAAGGGCTGCTTCTGGCTGCCGGGGTGCTCCTTTTGCTGGTGGCGGGAAAGGGGAAAAAGGTGTATAATCAGTGACAGACCGTATACCATAAGCACATAGGTTCCAGAAGGAGGCGTAACAGATGGATTCTAACGAGAGCCGGGCGCGGGCGCTGTTGGGCGACCTGTCCGCCGGGTGCAGCGCGGTGGCGTGGGAGACGGCGGACGGCGGGCACCTGTGGGGGCGTAACTTCGATTTCAACCGCATTGCGGCGGACAGCAAGGTGACCTTTGTACCACGGGGACAGGTGTTCTACGCCTGCGGTACCGAGCTGGAGGGCAATCTGGAGCCGTCCACCCGCTGTACGGCGGCCTACGCTGCGGTGGGCATCGGCTCCCTGGTGCTGCGTTCCACCCCGGCCCTGTATGAGGGCCTCAACGAGAAGGGCCTGATGGGCGGCCAGCTCTACTACCGCACGTTTGCCCACTTTGCCCCGGAGGCGCGGCCCGGCACCCTGCCCCTCCAGCCGCCCTTCCTGGTGACCTGGTGCCTGGCCACCTGTGCCTCGGTGGAGGAGGTGGCCCGCGCACTGGAGGAGCGGGTGTCGCTGGTGGCCATCCCCATGCTGGGGACCGTGCCGCCCATCCACTGGATGTTTTCCGACCGCACCGGGGAGAGCATCGTGGTGGAGTCCGACCGGGACGGGCTGCACATCTACCGGAACACGGTTGGAGTGATGACCAACAGCCCCGGCTACCCGTGGCACCGTACCAATCTGTTGAACTATCCCCAACTCCGGCCCCTGGATTACGGAGAGCTGGCCTGGGGCGGGGAGCGGCTGGAGCCCTGCTTTTCCGGCAGCGGGGCGGCCGGCCTGCCCGGGGACTGGTCGTCCCCCTCCCGCTTCGTGCGGCTGGCCTTCCTCCGGGAGCACGCGGTCAAGGGCGGGGACGAAGCGGAGGGGGTGTCCCTTCTGTTCCGCCTGCTCCACAGCGCCGCCTTTCCTCTGGGTGCGGTGGAGCTCACCGGGCCGGGGGAGATCACCCCCCACGACCGGGGCGTGGTGCCCTATGACTACACGGTGTATTCCTCCGTCCTCTGCGCCGAGTCCATGTGCTTCTACTGGCTCACTTACCGGAACAGCCGGGTGCGCTATGTGGAGCTCTCACGCCTGCTGAAGGGAGACCGCCCCCTCCAGTTCGCGCTGGGGGAGGAGCCGGAGTTCTGCGACGTGACCGGTGAAGGCGTATAACACTCCAACAGGGCGCACCACGAAAAAATGCAAAAGCTCAGGTGCATGAAGTGTTTGCGCATGCGGGCCGTCCCGTAATCGCATGGCCGTGCCGCGGTAAGCGGCGCATGGCCAACTTTGCTATGCTTATGAATAGCAAAAAGTACCCCCTGCCGCATGCGGCAGGGGGTACTTTTTTATCAAACGCGCTCCGGGTCCCCGGCAATGGGCTGGAAGTATTTTGTCCGGTACTCCTGAAAGAGGTCGTCAAACTCCTGGTTGAAACCGCCGTGATGCAGCTCGTGCATATAGGCGTGGGAGTCGATGCGCACCTTGTCGTCGGGCGAGGAGGTCTGGCGCAGGATGTGCAGAGCCACGTTGGAACAGTGGTCGGACATGCGCTCCAGATTGATCAGCAGCTCCAGGAACTGGGTGCCCAGCTCGATGGTGCACTCACCGGCCTTAAGGCGCTCCACATGGCGGTTTTTCAGGGTGGCGGCGATCAGATCTACAACCTCCTCCAGCGGCTCCACCTGGACAGCCAGGGTGCGCTGGCGGCTCTGGTAGCAGGCTACCGTCTTGTCCAGCGTCTCTCCCACCGCCGCGGTGAGCCTCTCAAGCTCGGCCCGGGCCTGGGGGGAGAAGGTAATGTTCCGGTCGTGGAGGACGACCGCACTCTCCGAGACGTTGACGGCGTAATCGCCGATGCGCTCAAAGTCGGACAGGGTGTGCAGCAGCTCGGACACCCGGGTGCTCTCCTCGGCGGTCAGCGCCCGGTCGGTGAGCTTGACCAGATAGTTGTCCAGCAGACCCTCCAGCTTGTCCAGCGCCACCTCGGTTTCGTTGAGCCGCTCCAGCTTCTTGGCGTCAAATTTCCAGATGAGCTCCACAGCCAGCCGGTAGTTGTCCCGGGCGAACTCGCTCATCTGCACCACCGCATCGTGGGCCCGCTCCAGCGCCAGGGAGGGGGAGGACAGGAAACGGTCGTCCAGCACGGACAGCTCCCGCTCCTCCGCGTCGCCGGGCACCACCGCCTTGACCAGCTTGACGAGCTGGCGGTGGAAGGGAAGAAGCAGGGCAGTACAGGCGATGTTGAACGCCAGGTGGAGGTTGGCGATAGAGCCCATGTCCATGGTGTTTTCCCAGAACGGAAAGCGAAACAGGGCGTTGCCCGCGTACAGAACCACCAGAAAAAAGACCGAGCCGATGATGTTGAAAAAGAGGTGAATCATGGCGGTCCGCTTGGCATTTTTGGAAGCGCCCACCGACGAGATGAGCGCGGTGATGCAGGTGCCGATGTTCTGGCCCATAATCAGCGGCATGGCGATGTTGAAGGAAACCACGCCGGTGGTGCTGATGGCCTGGAGTATGCCCATAGAGGCGGAGGAGCTCTGGAGCAGGGCGGTGACCGCCGCTCCCACGGCTACGCCCAGAAGGGGATTGGAGAAGGCGGTAAACACCGACTGGAACTCCGGAAGATTCTTCAGCGGCTCCACGGCGGAGGACATGGTGTTCATGCCGATGAACAGCAGGCCCAGGCCCAGCACGATCTGGCCCACAATGCGCTTGTGCCCGCCCTTGATGAACATGTAGAAGATGATGCCCACAACCGCCAGAATGGGCCCCAGGAAGGAGGGCTGCAGGAACATCATCACGATGTTGTCCGCGTCGATATCGCCCAGGCGCAGCAACTGCGCGGTGACGGTGGTGCCGATATTGGCGCCCATGATGATGCCCACCGTCTGCTCCAGCTTCATGATGCCCGCGTTGACGAAACCGACGCACATGACGGTGGTGGCGGCGGAGCTCTGGATCAGCCCGGTGACGACGGCCCCCAGAAGGACCCCTTTGAATACGTTGCTGGTAAGACGCTCCAGGATATGCTCCAGCCGGCCGCTGGAGAGCTTCTCCAGGCCGTCCGTCATGGTGGACATACCAAACAGGAACGTGGCGATGGCGCCAAACATGGCGACTATATTCGCAATATTCACAATGCTCCCCCAAATCTGACTCCGCGGTCAAATTTTCGAAAAATTTTGCTCATTTCCGACCACGATAAATTATAGCCTTCTGGCAGCGGTTCGTAAATATAGAGGGAGCGATTTTTAAAAATTTAGCAGTTCCACTAAAAGCAATGGGGGAAAAACCGTCAATTTCGTTCACGTTCCGCAGGGGAAGCCCGCATGGAACAGGATCGTTGACATAGGGACAGACGCGGGCGGAATAGAGTGGAACTATGGAGGTGTGACAAATGTTCACTGCGTGGATTTTGCTGATGCTCAACAGCCTGTTCTTCACCCTGCGCCTCTCCGGCGGGGGAAGCGGCTCCTTCCCCCGTCCGCTGAAAGCGGAGGAGGAGCGGATGTACCTGGAGCGGATGGCGCAGGGTGATCTGGAGGCCCGGAACATCCTCATCGAGCACAACCTGCGCCTGGTGGCGCACATCATGAAAAAGTACTATACGCCCAACGGGGATCAGGACGATCTGATCTCCATCGGCACCATCGGACTGATCAAGGGGATCAGCACCTTCAAGCCGGACAAGAACGTGCGCCTGGCCACCTATGCCTCCCGCTGTATCGAAAACGAGATCCTGATGCACTTCCGCGCCCAGCGGAAGCTGCAGGGGGAGGTCTCCCTGTCGGATTCCATTGACGGGGATGGGGACGGCAACTCCCTGTCGCTGATGGACACCATCAGCGTGGACGACAATATGCTGGAGGAGCTGGATGCCCGTGACTCCTGCGCCAAGGTGCGCCGGTGCGTCAAGCGATGCCTGGACGAGCGGGAGGCCATGATCATCACCCTCCGGTATGGCCTGAATGCCCGCCCGCCCCTGACCCAGCGGGAGATCGCGGCCCAGTGCGGCATCTCCCGCTCCTATGTATCGCGCATTGAGAAAAAAGCACTCAAGAAGCTGGAGGCGGCCATGGGGGCTCAGGAATAAGCACTCCTGTGCCGCGGTACAAAGCGGCTTGGGCCCAGCAAAAAAGGGCTTTACTCCTAGCGGCTGAATGGGATATAATAAAATCGGGAAAAAAGAGAGGGGCGGCGCAATAAAACGCTGCTCCCGTACATTAAGAAGATGACAGGAGCGCGACACCATGTTAATCCTGCTTGAGACAATGGCAGAGGAGCGCCGCACCGCCACTGCGCCGGAGCTGCTGGAGCCGCTGATGGCCCGGCTGGCCGGGGGGGATCAGGAGGCGCTGGCAGAGCTGTACCACCGCACGCGGACGTCGGTGTACGGCCTGGCCCTATCCTACCTGAAAAACCAGCATGACGCTGAGGATGTGACCCAGGACGCTTTTGTGCGGGCCTGGGAAAACGCCCATCAGTACCGTCCCCAGGGCACACCGCTGGCCTGGCTGCTGACCATCGCCCGCAACCTCGCCCTGATGAAGCTGCGGGAGCGGGGCAGGACCCAGGACATGGCTCTGGAGGACTGGGAACGGCTGGCAGCGGAGAACCCGATGGTGACGGTGGAGGACCGGCAGGTGCTGGACGCCGCCCTCACCGCGCTGGCGGATGACGAACGGCAAATTGTGCTGCTCCACGCGGTGACCGGCTGGAAGCACAGGGAGATTGCAGGCCTGCTGGAGCTGCCCCTGTCCACGGTGCTGTCCAAGTACCGCCGCGCGCTCCTGAAACTAAAGACGAAGCTGGAAGGAGGGGATGCCCTGTGACCGATCAGGAACTGGAACAGCGTCTGCGCACCGCGCTGGAGCACGCCGCGCCCGACCATCTGGAGGCGCTCCTCTCCCGGTGCGAACCGCGGCGGGGAAACGTGATTCCCATGACCGTACCGGCGCGGAAGCCGCGGAAAAAGGCGGCCATGGCTTGGCTTGCGGCGGCCTGCCTGGCGCTGGTGGTAGTGGGCGGAGGCGCCGGTGTTCAGTACTACCAGGCCAACGCCGTGGCTTCGGTCATCTCTCTGGATGTCAATCCCAGCGTGGAGCTGGATGTAAACCGGCAGGAGAAGGTGGTCTCGGCCGTTCCTCTGAACGCGGACGCCAACGAAATTCTGGACGGCATGGACCTGAAGGGGGCCGATCTGAATGTGGCGGTCAACGCCATCATGGGCTCTCTGCTCAAGCACGGCTATGTGGATGAGCTGGCCAACTCCATCCTCATCTCGGTGGAGGACGACGACGCGGCCCGGGGCGCAGCCCTGGAGCAGAAGCTGACCACGGAAATCGGGCAGGTGCTCGACTCCGCCAAAGTCAACGGAGCGATCCTCTCCCAGACCCTCAGTGGGGACAGCGCCCTTCAGCAAAAGGCGGACGAGTATGGAATCTCGCTGGGCAAGGCCACGCTGATCCAGTCCTTGGTGGACAGCAGCAACCATCTCACGTTTGAGTCCCTGGTGGGGCTGTCCATCAATGAGCTGAATCTGCTGGCCAATTCCACCGCAGTCCAGACCCCGGACAGCGCGGGGGGACAGACCAGCACGACCGCCTCCAACCCGGCGCTGAACTCGGTAGGTACAGCCAGCCAGAGCGCCTATATCGGTGTGGAGGCCGCCAAGGAGGCTGCCCTGACCCATGCGGGTGTGACCAGCGGGGACGTGGTGTTCCTGGAGGCTGACTACGACTATGAGGACGGCCGTATGGTATACGAGGTGGAGTTTTTTGCCGGAAACACGGAGTATGAGTACGATGTAGATGCCGCCACCGGCGCCATTGTCAAGCACGGGCGGGAGCAAAAGGGCGGCAGCCTGACCAGCGGCGGAAGTACCGCTCAGACCGACATCGGCGAGGCGGCGGCCAAAGCCGTGGCCTTCGCCCATGCGGGCGTGGCCGAAGGGGACGTGCGCGGGCTGACGGTCAAGCGGGACTTTGACGATGGCCGCCTGACCTACGAGCTGGAATTCTGGGCAGGTACTACAGAGTACGAGTACGAGATTGCCACCGCGGACGGCAGCGTGCTCAAGAGCAAGCGGGAGGAGCACTCCAATGCCCTGCCCGCGGACCAGGCCATCGGGCGGGATGCCGCCCGGGACGCGGCGTTGGCCCACGCGGGGGTGGCGCTGACCGACACCTACGAGCTGGAGGTGGAGGAGGAGCTGGACGAGCGCACACCCTGCTATAAGGTGGAGTTCAAGGCCGGCGGCATGGAGTACGAGTACGAAATCGATGCCAGAACCGGCGGCGTGCTCACCTATGAGATGGATCGGGACTGACGCGGCAAAGCGCCGCCCCGGAGCGACAGG
>OGYQ01001425.1_pt1 | contig 12507 bp, 7 predicted proteins | sample 1576641 | NCBI WGS metagenome assembly OGYQ01 (sample SAMEA3541476, study PRJEB24748) | human gut metagenome | biome: human gut; feature: human-associated habitat; material: faeces | place: China | collected 2012
TTTTGGGTCTGGTTTTGGATCCTGCTTCGGATTTGGGTTGGGGTCCGGGTTGGGTTTGACATCATTGGTCAGGTTCCAGTTGCTGTTGCCGTCGCTTTTCAGGACATACTCATAGGTCCCAAGATCAACGAAACCGCCGGTATTACCCAGCGTAAACGAAGCATCCCCTCCCCCTGTTTTCACCAGCGTCATCGCGTCGTCAGACTGAGGGCTGACGCCGGTATCCTGAACAAAGATTTTAAAATTACCAGTGGCGTTGTTGTTGACGACCAGTTGATCGCCCCGGGAGCCTGCAACGTTGGTATGCAGGTAGAAATTACCGCTGCCGGAAAGTTCACTGGTTGTCAGCGTATTGTAGATACCGTTAGTTGTGGCAGGCGCTGCTGTTTGTGCTGATAAATAAACATCACCGTCGTTGAGGAGCAAACTGTTTACTCTATATTCGCAGTTGCTGGTACCTGCACAGGAATTATTGCTGTTAAGCCAGACACTGCCCCGGCTGGCAGCCGTCAGGTCGGTAAGCGTCGTATCGACGCCATTTCCGATAGTTAATGTCGCGCTATCGGTAATCCGGATCGCCCCTTCGAGTTTAACTGGCGTAACATTATCCCGTGGCGTCATTAACGACAGGCTTCCTGTCGCGCCACTGACCGATGCATCCGCCAGCGTACCTGCATAGACGATTGCCGTCCCGCCAGCGACCTGGAGATCTTCTGCCCGGGCCAGAGCCTGAAACTCATCTTTTGACCGCCCAAGGGTATATTGCCCGCCAGAGTTAACCTTTGTGGCGGAGTCCTGACCCAGGTTTTGCATTGCACCACCCTTGCCAACCTTGGAGTCACGGGCTTCGGTACCTGCTAATACCAATAAATTACCGCCATTTTCCAGCAACATATTGGTCGCTAAATTGCCGGCAATGGAAAAGGTACCGTACTGGTGAGTACCGCTGATTTCAATACCGTTAGCCGTGCTCGTCTGGAGAGCGGCACCGCTGTTCTGGACGATATCTGTCGCTTTGCCATTATCGTTGACTGTCAGCGTACCGCCTTCATTAATCGTTGTTTTTACTGCCTCACCGTTAGCCGAAACTGTTTGTATTCCGCCGTCGTTAATCGTTGTCTCATTCGCCACCCCCTCGACGATTTGTTCGCCGCCGGTGAGCGTCGTGCCTGTCGCAGTGGCTTTTGTTTTGACGATCTCCCGTCCGCCCGTATTGACCTGTGTTTTGTCAGAAGAGGTGTCTGACTCCATGGTTAACACGCCGCCATTTGCCAGCAGGATATTGTTCGCCGCACCCTGCTCGATGCTGAACGCGACGCCATCAGCGCGTGTCCCTGTGACCCGCGTCGCTCTGGTGGTTGCAACCAACGCGCCCTGGCTACTTTGCTGTATCCCCGTTGCGCTGCCTTTCTCCCGCACATCGAGTGTGCCGCCGTCATTAAGCACCGAGTTTTCAGCCAGACCGCCCTCATTAACTACCTGTGAACCGCCATTAATAATGGAACCTTCCGCTGTCCCGTTTACCATAATTTGTTGTAGGCCAGAGACGATATCGGTATTGATCGCCTTACCATAATTCTGAACGGTTTGCGTGCCGCCTTTGATGTGCGTTTTATCTGTTGACCCACCATCAACAATTTGTTCACCACTTTCGATATTTGCCTCAGTGGCTAAACCATATACCGTTTGCTTGCCACCTTTGATATTTGCTTTTTCAGAAGTGGCACTGGCATATATTGTTTGGGTACCCGCACTATTAAGTACAGTACCAACATCTTTTCCATAAACATCCATTTTGCCGTTGGCATTAATAATCGTGTCAACTGCCCGGGAACCAGTGACGACTGTTAATGAGCCAGCGTTTTCCAGCACTACATTTTTAGCTTCTGAATTCCTGATGTAGAAAGCATCACCATAACTGTTGGTTCCTTCGATAAGGGTTCCGGAAGTTGTGGAAGCAATTAATGCGCCGCCGGATTGTTGCTCAACATGCTTAGCCTCACCACCGTCCTGAACCTCCAGAACGCCGCCATTATTAAGTCTGGTGCTATCTGTTTTAGCCTCCTTCTGGACAATCAGCTTACCGCCAGCATCAATGGTAGTATTTTTCGCCGAGGTTTTAGCCACTACCGTCAGTTCGCCGGTATTTTCCAGCACAACATAATTAGCCTCCCCTCCGATAATAGTGAAGCGAGAGAGCTTGTTGTATCCTTCGATATCAGTCCCTGCGCCCGTGTTGGCAACTAAAGCACTGCCCGTCTCCTGGTTAACCCCATGTGCAATACCGCCGGTATAGACAATCAGCGAGCCTCCAGCGCTAATATTGCTGCCAGTTGCCGTACCATCTTTCTCAACAATCTGCCGGCTCCCGGAGGATATATTTGTCGTGTCAGCTTTCCCGCCGCTCTTGATATTTTGCGTTCCACTGTTGATATTGGTGCCAGTGGCAATACCATGATTATTAATATTCTGTGTACCACCATTGATTATGGTATTTGTCGCGTTTCCTGCAACATCCATAACCCCGCCATTATCTATTCGGGTCGCATCAGCTTTAGCATTCGTTAAAACTGACATTGTTCCTTTATCTTTAATTATCGTCCTGGTTGCCGAACCATATACGTCTAAATGACCACCATTTTCCAGCAACACATTGTCTGCCACGTTATTGTGGATGGAGAATGCCCCTTCACTATTCGTACCGCTCACCGTCGTACCGTTAGTGTTTGTTTTTAAAATTGCACCATCGTGCTGGGTAACATTTGTTGCCGTACCACCACTAACATCAAGCACGCCACCGGAATAAATTTCAATAACATCCGAGGTGCTGGTGTAATCAACAATTTGCGTACCACCAGAATAGATCTGCGTATTTTTTGCCGTTGAATTACTATTCAGAGACTGAGTTCCGCCTTCAATCGTAGTGTCCAGCGCACGGCTCTCATATACTCTTTGCTCACCGCCATTTTTGATGGTGGTTGTTTCTACTGTGCTCTGTTCAACATACTGTCGACCACCATTTATGGTTGTGTTCGTTGCCAGACTTCCTTGTACTACGTCCTGAGAGCCAGACTTATTTATCGTTGTACTGTCGACATGCCCCTGAGTTGTTACTTTCTGCCCTCCACCATCAATGATGGTTCCATTCGCAGTCCCCCCACTTATGTGTGAATTACCCCCCTTAATTGTCGTTCCATTGCTGATACCACCTGTATAAACGTCCTGATTGCCACTCTCGATTATTGTACCTGTGGAAATACCCCCGTCATGAATTGTCTGTCTGCCCCCGTTAATGGTTGTATTATTAGCCTGCCCCACATAATTGTTATGACGTCCTATATCTTGATATCCACCAGATTCAATAAGACTTTCATTAGATATCCCACCATAAACATTCTGCTGGCCATGGTTGATAATATGAGTGTTATTTGTTGTACCTCGTTCATCTACTTTTTGGCTGCCATCTACAGTCTCATCGTTTACCACACCAATAACATCAGGAGTGAAGGCCGTCATCCCAGGCGGGGCATATATCAAGGCAGATATCAATAAGGAAAGTACTGAGCGGCGACAATAATGGGGACTGGTCCTGTTCATAAATTTCATCCTCTGAAAAGTGAATACTGAGTAGCGTTTAAGCGACCTTAGCTTTGCTGCAACATCAGCCCACAGGCACCAGACCAGGGGATTCATCCTGAAGAGACAGCGCAAGTGTATTGTGTTCACCGCTCATCAAAGACATCATGATGAAATAATGATATCCCGCATAAGAAAGAGGCATTTTTTAAACGCAGTGCGCTGAAGTGTGGTTGGATAAAAAAGTCAATCTATTCAGGAAACACGGACGTATTCTTTTCTTTCGACAATCAGGCAGTCGGCAAAATAAAATGATTTACATAATCGTTTCTGATGAATATCTTCTGCTCACATAAAAATCACACAATAACTCTGAGATCGCAGATTGTTTTACTTTTACAGCTTCCGTCCCCCCATTGTTGGGCAAATATAGATTGGGCCAGAGCACGAAAGTTAATACCACGTTTGCACAGCTCCTCCAACAGCACGACAAGATGCCACATACTGCGCCCCAGTCGGTTCAGTTTACAGACTAGCAGTGCGTCCCCTACCGATAATGTCCTGAGCCGTTTGTTCTGTCCGGGCCTGCTGCCACGGTTATGCGCTGCAGTGGTAACTCTAAGCACGCAGTTATTCAGTCAGGCGTGGTGCACCGTAACGCTGGTATTGCTGGGTAAGATCAAAAAACTTTCAAGCAGCTAAGGAAAGTTGAACCAGACATTAGATGAAATATTTCAACCAATTACAGCACCAGTTCAGACACCGCCAACTCATCAAATAAATCAAGGGGTTACGTGAAAGCGTAGCCCCTTTTTCTTTGGTAGTGGCAGCAAAAGGGTTGTAGTGTAAAGGATAATTCCGTTTAATCAGCCAACAATATATATTATTTCAATCTACGTTATTATCTCTTTTAAAAATAGCCATTTATTTATCATTGAAAACTGCTTTTAGAACTTTATACAAGGGGACTATTCTCCACGGGATCATCCTTAGTGGAAGGATCATCAAAGTCATCATCCATAAATAAAATATCATCGAATGGTGCCACGCCCGTGATGAGTTTTATTTTATTATTACGATCAGTCAAGACTCCACTTAAACCGTTTTCGCTCACAGGTTTTAATGATTTTTCATTACTCTTGTTGTAAGCAGGCGCATTAAAAATACACGGAGTATCAACATCAAACAATGACGTCCCCCAGTTCACATATTTAATATCATAGTTACTGAAGTTCTGTCCAGAAAAGAAGCACCCCTTAAAGTCCAATCCACCTAAATTGTATAAACAACCCTCTTCTGTTTGGAGAGCAATGTTAATTTTGGCTATCTCCCGGACATCATCGCCATTTTTATATTTGAATACCGTTTCAAGATTTTCCCCACACAGTTTGACTTCTGGAAATAATTTGAAATTAAACCCTACATTATTATGTGTCAACGTAGATGAACAAAAGATGGAAAAAGCTTGCAGTGCTGAATTATAGCTTTCGATTTTATCCTGAGGCTGCGCTCTTGGTAAAAACTCATAGCAACATTCATAAAAATTAAGTAGAAACTCTGATGACCTTCCATTTTTATCAAATAATACCCGCTGAAAATGCTGCACAAACTTATTCGTTTTTTCTTGAATATCTACGGTGTGTTCCTTTGACTCTGACAAAGATGGAGCCTGTTGAAGTGCATTGCTCATCTGGTTAATGAACATGTGCATTTCTTTAAATTTATCTCCATAGTGACCTTTAACTTGCTGCGAGTTTTTAGCTACAGGTGAAATCTTATCTATTTGGTTGTCATATAAATTATGTGATTCCATACAGTCATTTGGCGGCGTTTCTGAAATAACACTACGTGTTCTACCTGGCTGAAGTGAAGCAACATGAAAATCACTTGTTTTTATATTATCGAAAAGGGCCTGTTCATTTTTTTAGCGGATTGAACATACTGATCAATATTATTTTCTCTCGATAATTTGTTATTTTCAGAAAACACATTTTCTTTAATCTCCGGTTTTAATTTAATGAGAAGATTTTCCCACTCCTGCTTGCTTAAACATACTACGTCAGGCTCACCATCAGTAACTAACTCTTCATTATTATCAAAGTGTACGTTGAATACTTTTAAGTTATTTTCATCAACATCATATTTAATACGTTTTAATTGTTCTCCAGCTCCCATAATGACAAAGGCGTTGCCTTCTTGATATACATTCAGACATTATTTTTTGTAAAGTTTCAAGAGCACCGCGATACATCCCTGAGGCAGCTTCCTTACAAATTAAATTTATAATACTATAAGCTAGTAGCTCCATGGGGTTGGAAGAATTGTTTTCATTACAACTTCCACTACCCAAAACTGTATTAACGTTATGACCATTACTTTTACTAACTAACATTGTCTATTCCTCAATTAATGTCTACATGGCTATTTTTAATGTTATTACTGTTTGTCACTATAAAAAAACGCTCATTTGAGAAAATTACTGATATTAACTGCTTCACTTGCTACGCATGGAACTTTTAATTAAATTAGCACAGGAATGTTAAATTTAATAAACAAAAGGTTATTTCGCTGTATGATAAAAACCAACCGTTATGATTTATTAGTGGAATTCGTTTTTCGAGTGTTAGAAATTTATATCTAAATAGCGTTAATTAATGAGCAAAGCCAGACTCCTGTAACGCTCATAAGACTCATCTGCCTGCGACGGGTGGTCTGGTCAGTAGTAGATGTTTAAGGCGTGGCAGAGACATTTCATCCTTACTCTACGGCATTGTTCTACATACATTGGTTGTGGTACTCACTCATCATCAGTGAGCGAACAGAGAATAGTTCAGTGATTTGAGTAATTAACCTGATTAAATGAAAAGGCATGATAAATGATAATACTCTGGCTTTATCGTTAATTACTTAATTCCACATGTAAGCAATTTGCCCGCTTGGCATAGCAGGCATTTTTTCCAGGTACTTTTGAATGAGTACTGATGGATAAATACATTGCAGTGGCGTGCCACGTACCAAAACACCAGCCCTCATTCGAAACCACCTACCGCACTGCTTCTTTAAAATGGCGTTAGTCGTGAAATATTGACCGCCATCGAGTCCCCCTTGTAACCTTAACTCTTCCTGATACATGAATGATGATTTGGTGGCCCCTGCTGGACTTGAACCAGCGACCAAGCGATTATGAGTCGCCTGCTCTAACCACTGAGCTAAGGGGCCATGGTAGCGGATTATAAAGTAACTCCGTGTCGCAATCCAGCCATTACCGCGCGCCTGCTGTTTTTATAAACAATGTATTTTCAATCCGTTATACTTTTCCTGGTGATGTTAGAAAGGAGTAAATATGGTTGAGGATATTTTGGCTCCAGGGTTACGGGTCGTGTTTTGCGGTATCAACCCTGGGCTTTCATCCGCCGGAACGGGTTTTCCCTTTGCTCATCCGGCAAATCGCTTCTGGAAGGTGATATATCAGGCCGGGTTTACCGACCGTCAGTTGAAGCCGCAGGAGGCACAGCATCTGCTGGATTATCGTTGTGGCGTCACCAAACTGGTAGACCGTCCAACGGTGCAAGCCAATGAAGTTTCAAAGCAGGAGCTACACGCAGGCGGGCGTAAGCTAATTGAAAAAATAGAAGATTATCAGCCGCAGGCGTTGGCGATTCTGGGCAAACAAGCATATGAACAGGGATTCAGCCAGCGCGGTGCACAGTGGGGGAAACAAACGCTCACCATTGGTTCGACGCAGATTTGGGTGCTGCCAAATCCCAGCGGTTTAAGTCGCGTTTCACTGGAGAAACTGGTTGAAGCGTATCGCGAGTTGGACCAGGCGCTGGTAGTGCGTGGGCGATAAAAACGCCACCGAAAAGGTGGCGTTTGTGCAGAGGGACTAGTGCCGGGTGCGGCGTAACGCCTGATCCGGCCTACCGATTAATCGTCCAGGAAGCTACGCAGCACTTCAGAACGGCTCGGGTGACGCAGTTTGCGCAGCGCCTTCGCTTCGATCTGACGGATACGTTCGCGGGTAACGTCGAACTGTTTACCCACTTCTTCCAGCGTGTGGTCGGTGTTCATATCGATACCGAAACGCATACGCAGAACTTTCGCTTCACGCGCGGTCAGGCCAGCCAGCACGTCGTGCGTTGCCGCACGCAGGCTTTCGGTGGTCGCAGAATCCAGCGGCAGCTCGAGGGTGGTATCCTCGATGAAATCCCCCAGATGCGAATCTTCATCATCACCGATCGGCGTTTCCATGGAGATTGGCTCTTTGGCGATCTTCAGCACTTTGCGGATCTTGTCTTCCGGCATCAGCATACGTTCAGCCAGTTCTTCCGGCGTCGGTTCACGGCCCATCTCTTGCAGCATCTGGCGAGAAATACGGTTGAGTTTGTTGATAGTCTCAATCATATGCACCGGAATACGGATGGTGCGCGCCTGATCCGCGATAGAACGGGTGATCGCCTGACGGATCCACCAGGTTGCGTAGGTGGAGAACTTGTAACCACGGCGGTATTCGAATTTATCAACCGCTTTCATCAGGCCGATGTTACCTTCCTGAATCAGGTCAAGGAACTGCAAGCCACGGTTGGTGTATTTCTTGGCGATAGAAATAACCAGACGTAAGTTCGCTTCAACCATCTCTTTCTTCGCACGGCGGGCTTTCGCTTCACCGATGGACATACGACGGTTGATATCTTTAACCTGCTCGATGGTCAGGCCGGTTTCTTCTTCAATCTGCTGCAGTTTCTGCAGGGCGCGATGCACTTCTTCAGAGACATCGTGCAGTTTTTCCGACCACGGCTTGTTCATCGCAATTGCCGCGTTGAACCAGGTATCGCTGGTTTCGTTGCCGGTAAACAGGGTAATGAAGTTTTTCTTCGGCATTTTGCACTGCTCAACGCAGAGCTTCATGATCAGACGTTCTTGCGTACGAACGCGGTCCATCATGACGCGCATGCTGTTGACCAGGTAGTCAAACTGCTTCGGCACCAGGCGGAACTGTTTGAATACTTCAGACAGTTTCAGGATCTCTTCCTGAGCGGCAGCGTGACTGCGACCTTTCGCTTTGATGGTGTCACGCGTTACAACGTACTGAGCGCGCAGTTCCGCAAATTTTTCGCGAGCCAGTTCCGGGTCGATGCTGTTGTCATCATCGGCGCTGTCGTCATCGCCATCTTCTTCGTCTTCATCTTCGTCATCGTCCAGATCTTCCTGGGAAAGCTCAGAACCGACGTGAGTGGCGGTAGGTGCCAGATCTTCTTCTGCGTTCGGGTCAACAAAGCCGGTGATCAGATCGGACAGACGCGCTTCTTCTGCTTCAACACGATCGTACTGTTCCAGCAGATAGGTGATCGCTTCCGGATATTCAGCAACGGAGCATTGAACCTGGTTGATCCCGTCTTCAATACGCTTAGCGATGTCAATTTCGCCTTCGCGGGTCAACAGTTCAACGGTGCCCATTTCACGCATGTACATGCGTACCGGGTCAGTCGTGCGCCCGATTTCAGATTCCACGCTGGAAAGCACCTGCGCGGCGGCTTCGGCAGCATCTTCGTCCGCGGTGTTTTCAGCCAGCATCAGATCATCGGCATCCGGTGCTTCTTCCATCACCTGAATGCCCATGTCGTTGATCATTTGGATGATGTCTTCGATCTGATCTGAATCGACGATATCTTCCGGCAGATGGTCATTGACCTCGGCATAGGTCAGATAGCCTTGCTCCTTACCACGGGTGACAAGAAGTTTCAGCTGTGACTGCGGGTTTTGCTCCATAAGACGGTATCCACACTTATTTCATGAGGTTGGTGTTGGGCGATTGACCCGATGTCCTTCAGCCGTTAACGCTGAAATCCAACGGTTGTTTACCGCCAACGATAATTACGAGGGCGTACTTATATATTTGCCGCTGCCTCTCAGTGCGGCTGTCGGGGGCTTCCCGATCGCTCTTCGGCACTTAAGCCGTTAAATCACTTTTTCGCCAGCTCCTGGTTTAATGTCCAGAGCTCCAGGCGTTCTTCGTTGCTTAAACCATGCGTGCGCTCACGAGCGATTAACTCTTCCTGGCGCAGTTCAAGCAGCGAATCAAACATATGGTTGAGTGAGTCGGTGAAGGTTTGCTCAGCAATATTCTTATCTGCTATATCGTCCCACATCGACAGTTTTTCAAGGGTGGCAGCATTATTTGTACCACGATAGTGCTCTAAAAGTTGCCCGGTGGTCAGACCTGGCTGGGAGAGACAAGTGTTGACCAGTTCTCTGAATAAGCCAAGTCCAGGGAGCTTATTTTCATCCAGATTCTCAAGCGGCGGGACCAACGTCGCTAATTCTGGATTTTGCACCAGCAACCCTATAAGTATACGCATGGTCGTGCGTTTTAGCTGCGGAACAGGGCGAGAAACGCCGCTCTCTGCCGCTTTTGGCATTAATCGTTCAAGCTGGCTGTCATCAAGTATGCCTAATTTGTTGCCTAATTCCTGACGAAGATATATTCGCAGCGTTTCGCCCGGCACTTGCGATATCAGTGGCAGTGCCAGCGTACTCAAACGTGCGCGCCCGTCAGGGGTACTCAGATCAACTTGCGGCATCAGACTGTTAAACAGAAATGCGGAGAGTGGCATCGCCTGCTCCATCCGCGCTTCAAACGCTTCTTTACCTTCTTTTCGTACCAGCGTGTCAGGGTCTTCGCCATCAGGCAAAAACATAAAGCGTAGCTGACGACCGTCTGTCATGTAAGGCAGCGCCGTTTCCAGCGCTCGCCATGCGGCATCGCGGCCTGCACGGTCGCCGTCATAACAGCAAATGACATTGTTGGTCGCGCGGAACAACAGTTGTATGTGATCGGCGGTGGTTGACGTACCTAACGACGCAACGGCGTAATTAATGCCGTATTGCGCCAGCGCCACCACGTCCATATAGCCTTCGACCACAAGCAGACGATTGGGTTCAGCGTTATCCTGCTGCGCTTCATAAAGACCGTAAAGCTGGCGGCCTTTATGGAAAATGTCCGTTTCCGGCGAGTTCAGGTATTTGGGGGTATCGTTGCCCAGCACGCGTCCGCCAAAACCAATCACCCGACCGCGTTTATCACGAATGGGGAACATCACCCGCTCGCGGAAACGATCGTAACTGCGTCCCTGATCGTTAGTGACCAACATCCCCGCATCAATCAATGACTGGCGATTTTCTGGATTGCCGCCAAACCGCTTCAGGACGTTGTCCCAGCCAGGGGGGGCAAAACCAATCGCAAAGCGGGCGATAACCTCGTGGCTTAATCCGCGTTTTTCCAGATACTGGCGCGCAGACGTGGCAACAGGTTGCTGTAAAGATTGTTGGTAAAACGTATTCAGACCGTCCATCAACTGATAAAGCGTTTGCCTCTGATGGCGCTCGATCTGGCTGGGGCCGCTGCCTGCTTCAAATGGCACTTCAAGATTGTGCATTGCTGCCAGCTCTTCGACCGTTTCGACGAACTCAAGCTTGTCGTAGTTCATCAGGAAGTCGATCGCGTTGCCGTGCGCGCCACATCCAAAGCAGTGGTAAAACTGTTTCTCACCGTTAACGGTGAATGATGGGGTTTTCTCGTTGTGGAATGGACAACACGCGTGGAAATTCTTGCCCTGCTTTTTCAGCTTCACACGGGCATCGATCAGATCGACGATGTCAGTGCGTGCCAGCAGATCATTAATGAATACGCGTGGGATTCGTCCAGCCATAGGCCCCGATTTTTAGCAATTCATAAACGAAAATAAGCCGCGCATTCCTTTCGGAAGCACGGCCTTACAACTACAACTCGGTCTGATCGGAGAGCAACGCTCTCGGGGAATTAGTACAGACGAGTGCGGCGTGCGTTTTCGCGAGCCAGTTTCTTCGCGTGACGTTTCACTGCAGAAGCTTTAGCGCGCTTACGTTCGGTAGTCGGTTTTTCATAGAACTCACGACGACGAACTTCCGCCAGAACACCTGCTTTTTCGCAGGAACGCTTGAAGCGACGCAGAGCTACGTCGAACGGCTCGTTTTCACGTACTTTAATTACCGGCATGTGCCTCTCACCTTTGATTAATTCGGTTTGCCGCTGGCATCAACGCCAGCTTATTTCAAAATGGTGCGGAATTTTACTGCAATTGCTGCTGCTTTGTAAAGCACCGCGGCCTTTTTTGAAAGGGACTTTTATAAGGGTGAGGAGTATACACGAGGCTTTCTCCAGGGGCGAACAAAGTTTTACATCAACCCGCATTGGTCCTACACTGCGCGGTAATAAAGCGAGGTAAAACAAGTCATGCGTGTACTGGGTATTGAAACTTCCTGCGATGAAACCGGCATCGCCATTTACGACGATGAAAAAGGTTTGTTAGCCAACCAATTGTATAGTCAGGTGAAATTGCACGCTGACTACGGCGGCGTCGTGCCTGAACTGGCCTCCCGCGATCACGTGCGTAAAACCGTACCGTTGATCCAGGAGGCGCTGAAAGAGTCTGGTTTAACGGCAAAAGACATTGATGCTGTGGCCTATACCGCAGGCCCAGGATTAGTCGGCGCACTGCTGGTTGGCGCGACCGTGGGGCGTTCTCTGGCGTTTGCCTGGGACGTTCCGGCAATCCCGGTACATCATATGGAAGGACATCTGTTAGCGCCGATGCTGGAAGATAACCCACCGGAATTTCCGTTTGTCGCGCTGCTGGTGTCCGGCGGTCATACGCAGTTAATCAGCGTGACTGGCATTGGTCAGTACGAGCTGCTCGGTGAGTCTATTGATGATGCCGCCGGTGAAGCGTTTGATAAAACCGCGAAGCTGCTGGGGCTGGATTATCCTGGCGGACCGTTACTGTCGAAAATGGCGGCTCAGGGTACTGCCGGGCGCTTTGTCTTCCCGCGCCCGATGACCGACCGTCCGGGGCTGGATTTCAGCTTTTCTGGTCTGAAAACCTTTGCGGCGAA
>OGYQ01001426.1_pt1 | contig 12503 bp, 15 predicted proteins | sample 1576641 | NCBI WGS metagenome assembly OGYQ01 (sample SAMEA3541476, study PRJEB24748) | human gut metagenome | biome: human gut; feature: human-associated habitat; material: faeces | place: China | collected 2012
GTGGAATCAGGGTAGTTCCCAGCAGCATGATTCCGGCACCAGCCATCAGCTGTTTTATCCCGAATTAGTTGGAACAATCATGCCCATGGCTGGCGGCAGCGTCAGTCAAAAAATAATATATGGAATTTTAAAGATCATCCCCGGTGGGGCAGGTCAGGCAGTGACCTGTTCCACCTCCGGGATGGGTTTTAGATTAAAATGAATTTCTACAGAAATGTGTCTTGTTTTATCATCGTCAATGGATTCGTGGACGATGATCTCTTTCACCAGACGGTTTAGGGTAGCTGCGTCCAATTCCGTGATATTGGCGTATTCCTGAATGGCAGATACCCACTGCCTTGCATCACAGGCAATCTGAATTTCATCTGCCAGACGTTTCCTTCCCTCGGTCACTCTGGCTTTCAGCTCGTTCTGCTCCGTCTGCGTCTTCTCCAGCATGAGATTGAAGTTCTCTTCACTGATGCGCCCGGCAACCATATCCTCATAGAGCCGCAGCACCATTTTTTCCAGTACCTCGATGCGTTCCTCGTCTTTGGTAAGAGAACGCTCCAATGCTTCCCTCTGTCCTTTCTGCTCGGCTTCACAGGTGTTGGAGAGCTGCCCTGCAACGGCATCCCCGTCCATGAGAGCCGCCCTGGCGCATTCCCGGATTTTATGGAGTACAAGGCTGTATAAAGTATCAAACTCAATCCGGTGCTGTGTACAGTGGTTCTTTCCGAAAGCATTGTAGGTCTTGCAGGAATAAATCTGCTGTGGATGCTTCGCATTGGTGTAGCGGACGGTCAGTGCCTTGCCACATTCACCGCATTTTATCAGCCCCGCAAACAGGCTGATCTCTCCTGTCTCCCCCGGACGCTGCCGGGACTTCAGCTTGTCCTGCACAATATCGAAGCTGCGCTTATCAATGATCGGCTCATGGCAGTCTTCCACCACAATCCATTCTTCCGGCTTCTTTTCTCCAATCGTGCCGATTTTGAATTTATAGTGGGCTTTCTGCGAAGCGATCGCACCGGTATAGACCGGATTTATCAGCAGATCCTTGATCACAGAAAAATCCCACATGAAGCTGCCGTTCTCCGGGTCTTTCTTCTCCCATTTGGTACGGGTATTCCGCAAGCCCCTGTTCCGGTTCCACCATGTAGGGCATGGGATTTTCTCTTCCTCCAGCCTGCGCCGGATGTAGTTGGGGCCGTGACCCTCCAGAGCGTAATCGAAGATAAGCCGCACAATCGGGGCGGTTTCTTCATCAATCAGCAGGTGGTTCCTGTCCTCCGGGTCTTTCTTATAACCGAAGGGTGCAAGGCATCCGGTAAACTGCCCTTTCTGCGCTTTCAGCAGATAGGACGAATGCACCTTCTTGGAAATATCCTTGCTGTACATCTCATTGAGGATGTTCTTGAAAGGGGCAATGTCATTATTATCCCGCATGGTGTCAATGCCGTCATTCATGGCGATGTAACGCACACCGTTCCTTGGGAAAAAATCCTCGATCAGATAGCCGGTCTGCAGGTAATTACGCCCCAGACGGCTCAAATCCTTGGTAATGACAAGGTTGATCTGCCTGCGCTCAATAGCTTTCAGCATACGCTTCAAATCCGGGCGCTCCATATTCAGCCCTGTAAAGCCATCGTCCTGATAGACTGCCACAACTTCCCATCCCTGCTTTTCGCAGTATTTCTCCAGCATATCCCGCTGGTTGGCAATGCTAGCACTTTCCCCCTGCAGGTCATCATCCTTGGACAGCCTGCAATAGACCGCCGCCCGGTAGCCGCCTGCAAGTGCGGCACCTATGCCCATCATCCCATAATTCAGTTCATTCATCATAGCCATTTACCCGCACAGTCCAGACGGCATCTGGCTCTTCTGAACCTCACCGTCATTATACCCTGTTTCTTTCTTTTTAGCAAGATATTCTTGTTCTATTATTCCATTACTTTGATAGTTCCTGCGGCGGTTCCCATATCTCTGGGTGATTAGCCCCACGAACACATCCGTAGCGTCCAGCTCCCCGTCATAAACGGCAGTCACCTGTATTTCTGTCCTCTTTTTTGCCATAGGCATATACCCTCCATACATAAAAAATCCAGACAAGGGGCGGTCGGCAACGAAGTCCGGCAACGGGCTTCAAGAAACTCGCAGGCAATCCCTGTCTGGCTCTGGTTATTCTTTTCTATTTTCTTTTATTTTTTTGTTGTTTTGGTTGTCAATGGTCAGGAAAGCCTTGAATTATGGGCATTTTCCAGGCAACCGGAACGGCAACGGGCTGGCAACGAAGCCGGCAACGGGGCTGCATTTTCAGAACGGCAGCTCCATCTGCTCCGGCGCTTCCACAAAATCGTCCTTTGGATTTTCCGGCGGGTTGCCGGCCCCGTTGTCACGTTCCCACCCTTTCTGCCTGCCATACTCCCCAAACATCCTTGGATTGGAAAAGTATTTCCACCCGGCAGCGCACTGGTTCATGATCTCATTCACTTCCCGGATCTCCCACTGTTTCGGTTCATCATAAGGATGGTTCAGGGCTTCTTTGTAAAGCTGCTTGGAGCAGACAGTATTCCCCGTATAAGTCTCCAGATATGCCTGGATCATCCCTGCCTTGGTGTCCTCCGGCATAAAATCCTTCTGGCGTTCCTTCAGGTACTGCGCTATCTCCGGAGTAAATGACAGCCGGAACTTCCCGCTGCGGTAAATATTCATGGCTTCCGCCCATAACTGGTCAATATAGGCTCTGGATGCCGTTTCATCCTCCAGGATGTGTACCTCCGCCTGTTCCGGATATATCATGACAGGAAGGAAACGGCGGTTCCCGGAACGGTCAAGGGGCAGGAAGTCCAGCGCATTGGATGTACCGCCAAACACGCACTGCCTTGGACGGTCTGCCGGGTAGGTTTCATATGGTATCTTATAAACCTCCTTCTGGCGGCTCAAAAAAGACTTAATCTCCTCTATGCTCTTCGCATTGGCTGTGGCAATCATCTCCGACATTTCGATGATCCAATGCCCCTGCAGCTTTCGGTAGACGTTATCATCGTCCAGTTTGCGCAGGTCATCGGAAAACCATTCATCCCTTGCAGCCAGCAGCCTGAAAAACGTGGATTTCCCGGCTCCCTGCCCACCCACCAGACAGAGCATGACATCAAATTTGCAGCCCGGCCGGAATACTCGGCTGACAGCTCCCATTAAAAACAGCTTCAGTGCTTCGCAGGTGAAGTCATCTGTACTTGCCCCCAGGAAGTGATGGAGAGCGTACCGGATGCGTTCCGTCCCGTCCCATACAAGGCCATTCAGATAATCCCGGATAGGGTGGTAGCGGTTCTCATTTGCCACAATTCCCACAGCGTCCATGATCTTTTTCTCACTGGTCAGCCCATAGGCTTCTTCCATGCGCAGACGGATATACCGCATATCCGTGTCTGTCATGGCACTCCCTGTCCGCTCGTACCCGATATTTTTTACAAGGTCAATACGGTCTGTCAGGATGTTATAGGCAACTACCCCGGACAGCAGCGGGTCTTGCTGCAGGACAGTCACACAATTCCGGATGCTGCTGCGGACGCCGCCTTTCTCCGTACTCTCTAGACTGCTTTTCACTTCCTCCACTGTCCGGGGTGTCTGCATCCCGTCCATAGCGCTCTTCACAGCTTGCTGCACCTGTGGCGGCAAGCTCTGCCATCCGTCTTTCAAGGGCTTTCACCTCCTTCCCGTAATCACAGATCAGAGCCGCCCGCTCCCCGATTTCCCCATAGAGCAGGATGTCCAGCAGGTGCTCCACATGGGGAAGGTTCTGCAGGGCTTCCTCAAACAGGGGATGCCATGTTTCTTCCGGGGAATGGGGCGCACATTTCTTTTTCCAGTCCGCCAAAAGCTGTCGGTAATTAGCAAGGATACGGAAACAGTACCGCTGTGTTTCCTCAAACTGCTGTTCCGGGGATTTCTGCCGGGGCGGCGGCTTTTGGTGTTTCCTTCCTCCCTGCGGCTTATCCTCATAAGGGACGGAAAAATCATTTGCCAGCAGAATGGCGGCTTCCCTTGCATTCAGCCCGTGCAGCCGGGAAGCAAAATCAATCGCATCCCCGGTAGCGCCACAACCAAAACAGTAAAATCGGCGGTCTGTTTTCATGCTTGGTGTTCTGTCATTGTGGAATGGGCACACTGCCATGCCATTCCTGTTTACCTTAATCCCATAATGTTCCGCCGCCTGCCTTGTTGTAACGGACTGCTTTACGGCTTCAAATACGTTCATCAGACATCCCTCCATCTGTCAGATACAAAAAGCACCATCCCCCACGGTATCTCCATGAAAGTTCTGGTGCCTGTTTATAGGTCAATATCCTGTTTTCTCTGAACGGTCTGTTTTCTCCGGCGCTCTTTGTTATCCTGGTCAGCCTTTATATGTGCTTCCGCAAGCCGCTCATGGATGGAACAGCGTTTTTCCGGTGCTTTCGCCGCTTCTGGTTCTTTGACTACAGCCTGCTTTATTCTGTTGTTCGCCTTATCTGCCCTCTCTGTTTCTCCCGGCTGCAGCACTTTATCAATCCAGTACCGTACATTCCGCAGTTCTTTCACATCCGCCTGAACTTTCTCCAGTTTTACAGTCTCTGAATCCAGTTCTTTTTCAATCTGGCTGCGCTCCTGCAGCAGAGCCTGACGATTGTAAGATTTCCCATCCAGGTACTTCTTAAAGTGGCGGGTGGCTGCCCGGAAAGCATCCAGTTCTTCCTTATGGGCTTCCCCGAATTTTTCCTTCCTGCCTTTCCAGCGGATACCGTTATATTTTTCAAATACCGGCTTGTATGCTTCATAATTCCCGATATGATGCAGCATGGTATCAATGTCCTTTATCCGGTTTTCCTTTGTTTTCATCTCCTGCCGGATGGAACCTGCTTCCTCCCTGACGGTTTCCAGATGGCTGTCAAGACTCTCTACTGTAAAAATACCATGTGCCTGCAGGTATCCTATAGATTGGGAAACTTTCTCAAAATCGGAGACTGTCCCTTTTAACTGCCCTCTGGATGACCAACCATTCCGCTCATTCTGGCGAAGCTCCATATACTGTGACAGCAGTTCCGGGAGTGTAGGCTCCTTTGCCGCTTCCAATGCTTCAAGAAGAACCTGCTTTTTTTCTTTTAACTCTGCAAGCCAGCCCTTTAAGTGCCGCACCATCTGTCGGATGGACTGCATCAGACTGTTGGCTGCTTTAATCTCCCGGTTCAGGTTGCCGATATTGGTCTGGATTCCCTGCTTCTCCATATGGCTGACCGCAGGCCCCATATGAACAGTTGGGATTTTATCAATGCCCTGCCTTTCATAGGACCGAAGGTCAAGGCGTTCCGGACGGGAGTTAGCTTCCAGATAGCGGTTCGCCGTATCCGCCCAACCCTGCCGCCAGATTTCCCCGTATCTCTGGTCATTCCAGTCCACAGTATTTTCCTTGTGGCTTTTCCAATTCCCGGACGGAATCCGGATGCGTTCACCGTTTCCATCAAGGTCATAAACCTTCCGGGATTTTGGAAGCCACTTTCCATGTCCATCCATCGCCCGCATGGTCAGAAGGATATGGGCATGTGGGTTTCCGTCCCCTTTGTCATGGATTGCAAAATCAGCAACCATGCCTTTGGAAACAAAAAACTCCCAGCAGTAGTCCCGTAACAGGTCGGCATACTGTTCCGATGTGATTTCCCTCGGAATAGCAAGCACGATCCGGCGGGCAAGCTGGGAGTTCCATTGTTTTTCAACCGCTTCGGCGGCATTCCATAAGGTATTGCGGTCTGCATACTCTGGCGGAGCATGAGAAGGAAGCAGGATTTCCTTGTGGATGATTTCGCTCTTGTGGGAATAATATTTCTGTTTCTGGTCATACTCCGAAAATAACCTGTCACCACTCTGGTAAGCAGCGGAAGCAACGGCAGACTGGTGGTTGCTGCGCTGGATAATTTTAATGTCATAGTGTGGGCATGGCATACACGGTTCTCCTTCCTTAATTTTTGTAAAAGAAAAGCAGGAGACCTTTTCAGATTTCCTGCTTAACAGAGCCATTGTAATGGCGGTAAATATTCAATTCTCAATAGACAACCAGTTTGTTAAACAGGGAATTGTCTATCCAGCACATTAAGTTTTTTATTTATTGAAATATCTCTGGAATAACCAACCAACAATAGCTCCAACTATTAAGCCTATACATGCTACTGTTGAATTTCCATTTAAATTTCCTAATACAAATCCTACAGCAGCACCTGTATACCATTTACAAACTATGGCAGCTAATGTTAAAGGATTATTTTCTTTGTTCTCATCTTCATTTTTCATTGATTAGTTACCTCTCATTCACAAATTCCGATTGATCCAGATCTAAAAACTGGACGTTACCGCTCTCTTTTATGTCTGTCAACAAGTAATAAAATAAACATAACACCCCATACTACCCATGCAATCAAACAACCAATTCCTTGATATTGAGTATCTATGATTATTCCCACAATGAACGGCAATGACATAACTATCATTCTTTTTCCATACGCCTTACACATAGCGTTTTCATCATATTTCTTTCGCTCATCTTCTGACTTCATATTGTAACCGGACAAAAATCTGACTGCTTTTCCTTTTGATTTGTAAAAATATATTCCAAATAAAAACGTGATCACTGCCATTGCGAAATCAAAAACAATAAAGAACATATAAGGCAACTCCTTTCGGCTCGGTCAATTCCAATTTTTCTATGAATTCATTATACAGCAACAACCTGGTTTTGAAAATACCATTTCTATTTGCCGTTCAGAAACAACTTGCAGAACAAGATGCTTCCTAAATGGCAAGTCCACAAAAGGGGTAGCTGGCGGCAGACAGCGCAGGGGAAGTGTAACGTCCCCTGTAATGATTGGGGCAGACTGAAAATCTGCGAAAATCATTTTGCTCCCTGCAAGGGGCTTTCAGCAGAACGCAACGCACTGGCTTGACCGGTGTATAGTTGCGCCCTACTCCGTAGGGAATTATAGCTTGCTGCTCCCCACGATCAAATTTACCGTTCCCGGTCTGGCTGGTTTTTGTCAGGATAGATCTTTCCGGCTTCCACGTTGGAATGGCTTTTAATCTGAATTTCCCCACGCTGCTCGCTGCGCTTTGCATTCCGGTAGCCCTCATCAGAAAGAAAGAAGCGGTAGCGTTCTCCCGGAAATCCCACAGGGCTGTCGCTGTTCAAAACATCCAGGGTTATCATGTGCTTTGTCTCCGGCATAAAGCGTTCCGTCCCCATAAGGTCATGTCCCAGCAGGACAGACTGGTTTGCTTTCGCCAATGCCAGACGGAGAAGAATGGAGTTGTCACGCTTTTCCATAAACTGCGCTTTATTCTCCGCAATCAGTTTGCTGCATTCCGGCTCCGGTACTTTTTCCAGTTTGCAGATCGCATTCTCCATAATCGCCCTCGTCAGATCATCCTTAATGAAAGGCAGCGTTTCTTTCATGCCGTCCAAAGTTTCCGCTTTTGAAGGTGCGGCATATTGGTAGATCATTTCCAGTTCACTTTTCATAAACTTCATTCTCTGTCCTCCTTTTTTCACTTTCGTTAAAAACTTTTTCAATAAGTTGCTTCGTGTCATTCCTATGGAACAAAATGTTCAGGAGTCTGTCTATCTGTTCATCCGTCACTGTTTCCGGATGCGGCAGATATTTTTCCAGCATCCCTCCACGGCTGCAGAGCCGGTGTGTCCGTTCTTTCCGTGTCAGCTTTTTAACCTGATGCTCCATTATCTTTTCTTCATGCTGTGCCCTTTTCAGTTTTGCTTCTGTCTTTTCAATCTCCCGGCTGAGCTTTTCCAGTTCTTCATTCATAATCAACATCCTCCTTTTTCGGAACAAGTACATAAATCTGGTTCGGTTCCCCCACGCCCTGCCGCACACGCAGGATCAGCCCTGCGTCCTCCAGTTCTTTCAGGGAACGCTTGACGGTCATATGGCTCCGGGACAATGCCGCCGCCAATTCTGCAATCGGGAAATGAATGAATAAGATCCCATTCACATCCTCCATTCCCACTGAGAGGACAGCATCCAGCATCCGGCTGTACATCACTTTTGCGGTGCTGCTGATTGGGAGCCGCAAGAGTGGTTTTGGAAATGGCATACATGGTGGAAGTCCCGTATCTTTGGTCATAAATTCACAATTCATAGGGTATTTTCCCTCCTTTTTCATCCCGGTTACTGATTGCCAGCTTTCGGGACAGGTTTATTTTTGTGTGTCATTCCGGGGCATTTGAGGGGAATTTTTCATCTTAATAGAGCTTCTCCTGCCCCGAAACAATGCTGGCAGGGTACAAGACGCCCCTGCCATATTTCAAGTTTCAGTATCATTTTTTATCAGTTTTTTCCGGTTTCTCCTGATGCCGTTCCTGCCCCTGATTTTCACAGCGGCGTTTCGCTCCCTCTGGCACGCTCTTTCTGAAAAGGTTCCCAGTCCCTTTCCGGAAGTCCTCGCTTTGCTTCGCCGGGGCGCATATCCCATCAGTCCGGCTATTCGATTGGATAATCCATCGATGAACTGTTCCTATCATAGAACATTTTCGTTGCCTTTCCCGTATGTCCATAAAGTAGGAAAACGGATATGAAATCAAAAATTTCCACGATTGCGGAATGATGTGATATACTGTTGAAAACGGCAGTTTTCAGCCGCAGGGAAGGAGCGAATATACCATGAAACAGGGGATTACCATACAGGAACGGCTGAAGGATCTGCGGGTGGAGCGCCATCTGAAGCTGGAAGAACTGGCAGAACTGACAGGTATTTCCAAATCAGCCCTAGGCAGTTATGAAAATGACAATTATAAGGAAATCAACCACGGCAGCATCGTGACACTGGCTAAGTTTTACGGCGTGTCCACCGATTATCTGCTTTGCCTGACAGAAAATAAAAACCACCCAAACACAGAGCTTACGGAAATGCATTTGAGTGATGAAATGGTTGAGCTGTTAAAAAGCAGACGTATCAACAACCGCCTGCTCTGTGAAATTGCCACTCATGAAGATTTTGACCGGCTGCTGGCAGATGCGGAAATCTATGTGGACGGCATCGCCACCATGAGGATCAGGGATTTGAATGAAGCTCTGGAAGCGGAACGGGCAGAAATTGTCCAGGAGTATCAACCAGAAGTGGCAGATACCATCCTGCGGACACTGGAATCAGCCCAGATAGAGGAAGAAGATTTTTTCTGCCATATGACTCATAAAAAGTGGGATTCAATACTCCATGATATCCGAAAAAAACACGAGGATGATATTGAATCTGCACCAGACACATCCACGGCAAAATCATTATTTCAGTACGCCCAGAAAATGCGCAATATGCCAGGGGACTTTGCTGACGTATTTTCCCGTGTCATGTTTGACCAGTTGGGAATCAACTATGATAAATTATCTCCAGATGACCGCTCCGTCGTCAAAAAGGTTATGAAAAAGTCACCACTTTATAGAAACACGCCATTGAGCAAAAAGAACCGAAAATAGAAAAACTGCCGTTGTATGGAAAATATCCCGGCAACGGCAGCTTTATAATAAAGTATTTACTTGGTATCAGTCTTATTCGTACTAATTGTAATGATAATAAAATACTTTACACTAAAAACTACTAAAATGATAGTAGAAATATTTTCCTGATATTCCCACCTCCTAAATACTTAACCTTAACTTATATTCACTACAATATTACTACCAACTGGGCAGCTTCAATTGCTACCCAGTCTTATCATTATTACAGAAATTTTAATTCACATCAACTTCTGCAAACAATACTGCTTGATTCACTGCATCACAATCCATTCCGTTTTCATATACTTCACCAAATGCATCTAAATCATCAAAAACATAGATATATAGCTTTGAAATATCCATTCCCTGTACCGCATACACAGAACGGCCTCTAATATCCTCTCTTGGTGTCACCATCTCGCCATTCTGATTATAAATCAGTGTACAGCTTGTCGCATAAGATTTTCCCATCTCCTCCACATATTCTTCATAGGTGAGACCAATATCATCCGATACGCTTCCTGTTTTTTCTTTCATTGCTTCCGCATAGTCTTCTTTCGTGATTTCACATTCTGTATAAGGTACATCGGTATAAGCAATCACCTGATAAGGTGATACAAAAATTTTTCTTAAGCAGTAACCGTTGCTTTCCTTATTTATTTCAATCGTTTTTGCAGCTTCTGTATCTACGGTAAATGGAACACTCAAATTCCACTCTGCACTGTATTTATGAGAAGCCGATATATCCTCTGCATCCAATTCATCAAGATCATCATATCCAATCATAGAAAGCTGCAAATCACAAACCCCGTTCTGCACGTCTGCTTTATCCAGATCAAGCTTGAGCATACCGACAAATGTGTGATCATCTATTACCTTGCCTTCCAGATTATTATTGACCATCATTTTTTCTTCCTTATCTCCGGCAAGCTTCCAGCTTCCATCAAGATACAAAAGATTACCCGCAATATTATCTAACCCTCCCTGCTCCATGTTTACTTCTGCAGTCAGGAAAATAGAAAGTCCGTCACAGTACACCTCAGAAGCAGTAATTGTAATCCCGTCACTTTCCGCAATGTACATCGGATTCTGAATTTCTACTTCTGAACTACCTTCCGTATTAAGCACTTCTGCTTTATCATCAAATGTACCTGAGAAGGTAACAGTCTGCTGTACTTCTGTAAATATTTTCCCGATAAACGGAATCTTCGCAGCTAATGCCGGATTCGTATAGCAAAATCCTGTTCCTACAATCATAACTGCAGCTGCTGTTGCCGCATACTTCATCCAAAATTTATCCCGCACAACCTGTTTCTCCTGATTATCTGGAAGTTTTGAAAATGTTTCCCTGGTTCTTGTCCTTACGTTCTGAGGAACCTCTGTATCCTGCAAACCACGAATCATATCATCAAATTTACTCATTTTAAATTCCCCTTTCCATCATATACAATTCTGTTTTTCTATTAGCTTTTTCCTTCCGAACAATTTTACCGTCATTTATGTATTGTTCTTCCAATTTGTTTCTTGCTGTCACCAGCCTTCCTCTTACGGTATTTTCGTTTATTTGAAGAATGTCTGCGATTTCCCTGGTTTTAAATCCCTGTACATAGTACAGCATGATTATAATACGGTATTTTTCATCAAGACAATTAAGGAAACTTTCCCATTCTACATTTAAATAACCCTCTTCCTGTTCCCAAACCTCAGGAATTCCGTCTTCTTCTATGCTTCGCATTCTTTGCTTGAAAATAGCATTGCAATTATTGATCAGAATACGAATCAGCCATGTTTTAAAATACCTGTCCTTTTTCAAAGTATCAATTTTTTCCCAGCATGTCATGATAGTTTCCTGCATCGCATCCGCAACATCATCATCATTTTTCAGAATAGCCTTTGCCATTTGGTACATAGCCTTTTCATGTTGCTCAATAAGCTGTTGGAACGCAATCTTGTCATGCTTTTTTGCTTTACTTATCAACAAGTTCATTGTAATAACCACCTCATCTCTTTTAAGAGTCCGGATCTCTCATTTTATGTATTACATTTATTAGATAAACAAAACCGGGTTTTTGTTTGATTTTTTTAATATTTTTTTATAATAGAAAAGGCATGTGACTTTTCATAATCATGTCAACACGCCTTTTTATTGTATCAGTTACCAATATATCATTTCATGCTTCACAATTTCCTCTGCCCGATTACGGATACTGTTTATTTTTTGCAACCATTCCAACTGTGATTCAGCTTTCAATTTTTCTGTTACACCTTTAGCTTCTTTAATCTGTTCCATAATAGAATCAAGCCTTTCCTGTGCCTGCTCATTCAAATCTGCAAGGTAATTCCATAATTCTCCCCTTAAAAACAAAATCTGGTATCTGGCAGGATGTACCTGCCGCAAATAATCTTTCCGCAACTGTCCAAGATAAACGATAGAGCGGTTTTCCTCTGGCAGTCTCAAATTAGGAATATAGTAATCGCCTACCAGAATATAATCAATTCCGTTTTCATGTATTTTTTCCTTTAATTCGTTCATTCAGATTTCCTTCTGCAGTAGAAGGTTCATCGCTGACAAGTTCAATCACATCAGTAATACCGCAATTCAATGTTTCACAAATACGGGCTAACGTATCCATGCTGATATGTTTTCCCTCTTTGCTCATATTTGCAATCATATTTGTTGTCAAGCCAGCGGCAAGCCTTAAATCCTCTTTTCTCATATTGCGCTCCACCAAAGTATGCCAGAGCGGTTTATAACTAATGTGCATATTATTTCCCGCCTTTCTTCCCGTTTACGGGGTACCTGCTCTTTATTATAGCAGTTATCTTGCTATACCACAATTATTTCTTGACTGCGCCACCGGCTCCGTCTGGACTGTGCTTTTCCTTTCCGCTTATTTTACATCAAATTAGCCATCACATGTTTGATGCCCTGGCTCTTTGCTGATGTGTGATAAAGAAGTAGTAGAAGTGTAAAAAATTTTGCCGTTCCTA
>OGYQ01001429.1_pt1 | contig 12458 bp, 8 predicted proteins | sample 1576641 | NCBI WGS metagenome assembly OGYQ01 (sample SAMEA3541476, study PRJEB24748) | human gut metagenome | biome: human gut; feature: human-associated habitat; material: faeces | place: China | collected 2012
AATTTCATGGTTACAAAACCATATGATAACACAAGAGGTCTCAGGATAAAACAATCTGATGGAAAATACGTCAGATTCCTTTATGCCAAGACCTCTTTTATTTTGCCTGAAAAGTGAAAGATCAGTTTGTTATAGTGTGCCCGATAACAATGTACGGATGGAAAAGGCGGCAAAGATGGCAGTGGAGACAACTATGTCTGTGCATGACATTTGTATACGTGTCGGATTTCGAAATTTGTCATATTTCTGTAAACGGTTTCGAGAACAATATGGTTATACACCAGAGAGTTATCGTAAGAATATTTTAAACTCCCAAAAGACAAAACAATAAAAAGAATAAAACACAGAAAATCTGAAGATTTTAATATAAATTTAAAAAAATTAATATAGAGATATTGTGTGGGGAGGGGATAAACTATACATAGTAAAACATAAATATGCGATACAAAGTTTATTTTCTATAGAACTGCATTTTGAGAGAGATTTGAGGGTGACTAGGGAAAGGGTAGAGCTTTTATGAACGTTATGAAAAAAAGGGCGTGGAGTATTGTGTTGGCTGCGGTGATACTGCTGACAAATACGGGGATCGGCAACATAGTGAATGCAGAGGATATTATAAGTTCAGAGTCGAAAGTACAGGTGTCTACAACGTGTACGACAGAATCACAGGGAAAACAAAATGAGGTGCAGACAGTGAAGGTTACTGCACAGAACCACGGAGATAAGGATGCAGTGCTGCGCACCAGCCTTCTGGAGGAGGATGAGATCACCGCAGAGCTGCAGACAGAGGTTTTGAATCTGTGCAGGGAAAAGGAAATCACAGATCCAGAGAAGCAGACAACAATCGAAGAGACAATGAAAGAGGCAGTTACGCTTGCAGACGGAACCAGGACGAAGGCACATGCAGAGTGGAAAGAAGAGACAGATAAAAACGACAGTGAAAAAGTTACTGCACGATATCTGGAAGTATTACTTCCGGCAGGGGCATCCGCAGACTTTGATCTGCAGATGATGTACCGTATGGATGCAGCGCAGTATGAGAAAAAGGTGATTGTACAGACCCAGGCATTTGTAGAAGGTCAGGATGTGACAGAGGCTTCTGAGCGAGAAGACAAGACGACAGAGAATATGGATACTCTGGTCTGGAACAGTGAAGTACAGGCAGAGGAAGAAGCCGTTGAGGAGTCGCTCAGTGTAAATGAAAGTGGGGTGGTTTTCTATTTTGCAGTTCCGCTTGAGTGGACAAACAATCAGTACATAATTTATGCAAACGGGTGTGAATCTAACCAAAGCAATAAGTGGACAAAGCAGGAAATGCAAGATACTGGAAAGATATATTCCGATGGGAGAAAAATATATAAAGTGAATATGACAAAACCAGTCTATGGAGGGTATGATACATTACAATTTCTGGCATGGTCGGGAGGCATTCAAAAAGATATGATTACGGCTATCACTTCATGGACACCTGTTGCAAATATAGAAAGTAAATTGTGGAATGGAAGTGCATGGGAGGATTATACAGAAATTGATTTAAACGATCATACATATTTTGCCGGAAAGCCTATGGTATTCCAGAATCTGTCAGATAAAAATCTTGGAAATGTAATGGCTTGTTTTTATGAACCAGATGAATCTGGAAATAAGCAGTGCGTCAAAGAAATTGTCATGGAGAAGGCAGATAATCGTTATTACACAACGATTCCGGACGTGGTCTGTTCCTACGTAAAGTTTATTGATAAAACAGGACAGGCGTTAGGTGATGAGTTTTCTAATTTTTATGAAAGTGATAGCAGTTGTCCAGAAAATTTCCTTTATGATCAGGCAGAAAAGTATTGTTATCAGTATAAAGGAAGTGCAGACAATTCTACGTGGGGGGCACTGACGGGAAATACAACGGTATATTATGATGCGACCCTTTCTAAGTTATCTTATGAAGGAAGTAATATCAAAGTTGGTGGAAAAGGAATTCCGTATTCGGGTACAGAGAATATCTGGTGTTACGTTACGGGAATTAAAGAGAATCAGACTATAAAAATGAATAAGGTGGGAAGCTCTGATGTTTATAGCGCAGATATTCCTTATGGATATACGAAAATTCGTTTTGCAGGCTATGAAGTGAATAATGAAGATGCAGCGCTCAATGGTGATGCTACGGATATGACAGATATTCCAAAGGGATATAGAGAACCTTGTTTCTATGGTGACACAAGTGATGATCTTCTTTACACAGTTGGAGCGAAAAACAGAGGCGGTTATTGGGGAGAAAAGGGCAGTATCAGAGATGCAGAAAAAGGGAAGAACAGTACGGTAGTGGATGTACAGGAAGGAACGCTGGTAAGAGATGCTGATAAGTTGTATATAGAGACTACATTGTATGATTATTATACGGATTATGAGTTGAATGGAAATAATCGCGATAATTACAATTCAGCTGCAGTTGTCACTTCACATCAGATTTATCAACCGTTCCGTCAGTTTAATATGGCGTTGAGCGATTATTACCGTAAAAAGGGTGTTACGTCTCCACTGTACTGGGGAAACTTCCAAAATTTTAAGGGAAGCCATTTTGATGAAATAGCTGCTACAATGGATCTTTTTGATTACAGTAATGAGAAGAATAAGTTTTTTTATGAGAATAATTCGATGTGGGCAGCGTCCGGCGCTCAATTGTCAACAGGGAATCATGCAACTCAGGGGTTGGCAGCAGATCACTTGACAGAGAAAAAGAATCTGGCGCTTAAAAATAGAAATGGAGGCAGCATTCCGGCACCGTTCTTTAGTGAAGAATTTTTGAGCGGAGGAAACTCCAAAGAAACGGTACTTGGAAAAGTATATAAGAATGTAACATTTCCATTTGTAAAAAAACAGATGAAACATGGAAATGCAACTGTGGATTACTGGTATTTTAATAGTGGCAGCGCCACAGAGGCAAATAAAAATCTTCAATTACGGTATAGTGACACAGATGGATATTTTTTGCAGTCGACAGAACAAATTGTATATGGAAAAACAGCAGAAGGTCAGACTTCAGTGGGGAATTATTTTCCATTTAATAACGCAAATCAATCTGCAAATGCAGCATTGTTAAATTATGGATATGGTCAGAGAATAGACCTGAATTTTCAATTGCCGGAAAATGGAAAGGTATTGGATTCAAACGGAGATCTGGCAGATGTAGAGTTTAATTTCTCGGGAGATGATGATGTATGGGTTTATATTGATGGAGAACTGGTACTTGATGTTGGCGGTGCTCATGATGTTGTTTCAGGAACCATTAATTTTGCAGATAAAACGGCAACAGTCAGCAGTGTTAAAGATTCCTCAGGAAGTGAAACAACAAAGAAGAAAGAAGTGTCATTTGCAAATAATTCAAACATTACTGCGGATTATTTTACAAAAGAGCATACGCTTACTATGTTCTATATGGAAAGAGGATTATGGGAATCTAACATGAAAATCACATTTAACTTTCCAGATGAGAATGAGTTTGTAGTAGAGAAGCAGGTAGATGACAGTGCTGTGAATCAAGAATTATTCGGAGGATTATTTGATGATAAGTCGGTATTTCCGTTTACGATTCAAAACCAGGCAACGCATTATGGAACGAAAGGAGTTCAGACAAATGCAAAACAACCGAAGACATACAATGATACAATGCAAAATGATCAGTTAGATAAAACAACACCAGCGAATACATTTGAATATGCTGGAGATTTTCAAGGGCAAAGTGATGTTGCGCATTGGAAAGCATTGCAAAATGACAGCAGCGGTATACATAAAGAAAAACGATTCGGAATCATCAGCCCTATGGATGGAAACATGTTTGACGCATCGGAGACCAATGCATTTTTAAAATTTAAGTTTTATTATGACTATCCTGATACACCGGGGTTGGCAAGTATTTATCTGGAGTTGGAAGATGCAACCGGACAAAAAAAAGGTGGATATCTGTCAGGTAAGACCTATGGAAATAGTGCTCTGAAAGCATATGAATGGAATACAATTCAGGTAGATTTGAAGAAGTTACAAGGAAATGAATCATTTGATTATAGTAAAGTAAAAAATATCAAGTTCGATTATAACTGGGAGCGAGATATTTATCTGGATGATTTTGTCTTTGTTCCATCGGTTGTAGCAACAGGAAAAACGGGGTTTGTTACAAAGCAGTCAGAGATTCCAGATTATGGTTCTGCGGTCAGTGGACATCTGGAATATCCGACAGGTGCACAGTATACGCTGTCCGATAAAAAGGGAAAATCAACCATATATAACCTTGATGCAGAAGGAATGTTTGCTCTGGCAGATGGAGAGAAGGCATCCTTTAAAGATCAGTTCCGTCGAGGCAGTTACATAGCAGTTTCAGAAAATGTAAATTCATCTGTATTTGATACTTCTTGGACGTTGTATGAAAATGGTCAGGCAGTGTCAGACATGAAAGCTGATGGTACAGTTGTACTGGAAAATCCAATCCCTTCTGTAAGTGGAGTCAATGGTATGTATATCCGGGATGGACGTCAGGAAGTGTATCAAACAGGAATAAAGGATGGGTCAACAATTGAAAATGCAGGATATACTCAAACCGGATGGGCAAAAAACGCAGATAACACAGAGAATCAAAATACGATAGTATTTCGTTCTTATGTTGATCCGGATAATGAGACAACAGCAGCGAAGCTTAGAGCGGTATTTGTCAATAAGGTGAATGTGGGAAGTCTTGTGATCAATAAAACACAGGCAGATGGTTCCGCTGAGTTGAATGGTACGTATACATTTGAAGTACAATTTGAACAAGTGGCGGGAATGTCACTGGAATCAGAGAAAATTGTTAGAGAGTATACGGCTAAAGTAGGAGAACCGATTGTAATCACCGGTATTCCAGTTGGAACCGATTATCGGATTAAAGAAATTTCGACCAGTGATGGATCTACATTGGATGATGTTAAGATAGTAAGTGGGAATGGAACATTTGATTCAGCAACAAAGATAGTATCAGGGAACATTCAGCCATTATCTGAGGGCGTTTCAAAGGCAGAAGTCATTTTTAAGAATACATTGAAACCCATTGTGAATATTCAGCTTATTAAAAAATGGGAGAATATAGAAGGCACACAGATGCCGGATACAATTAAAGTACAGCTTCAGAGAAAGACGAAAAGTGAGAAAGACTGGACTGCTGTAGATTATGCTCAAACTGGGCAGAACCCTCCGTATATTGAGCTTGAGAAAGATCCATATACGGAAAAATGGGAGTACTTGTTTGAGAAGCTGGAAAAATATGCCGATTATCCAAATAATCAGAATCCATATATTTACAGGGTTGTGGAACTGGATGGAAATAATCAGGTGATTGAAAAGGGTGGATATCTGAATGATATCTTTAAGGTTACTTATAGTGATCCGATAGATTGTGAAAAAATTGCAGATAATACATCAGAAAATTTTACAATTACTAATACAGTACTCGGTCAATTGACGGTTATCAAAGAAGATGGCAGCAATCAGAGGCTGGAAGGTGCGGAATTCGGATTGTACATGGATAAAGAATGTGAGCAATTGGTAATTAGTTCGGATGGTTCTCAACTGAGAGATACTACAGATCAAAATGGAACACTTGTCTTTAAAGGAATTCCAGTTGGAACCAAAACAAATCCAACAACATATTATTTAAAAGAAATTGCAACAAATAACGGATTTGTATTATTAAAAGAGCCGATAGAAGTAAAGTTTCCATATGAATATAAAGCTGGAGACATTGTAAATGGACAAAAGGTGACAGAAGATGGTATTACCTACAAAATGACATTCACCATCATCAACGACAAGGCATTCGATCTGCCGGCAAGTGGAAGAAAAGGTGTCATGCCATTCCTTGTAGTGGGAGTTGCTCTGGCAATTACAGCAGGATCTGTTCTTTGCATGAGAACAGCAGAAAACCGGCGGCACAGAAGAAGACATTCCAGATAAACCATATATTCCCAGGGTAAAAGGATATCCTTAGAATAAATAAAAATATGATGAAAGAGGAGAAGAGTAAATGAAAAACAATTTATTGAAACGGATTGCTGCAGCAGCACTTGCAGCTGCAACAATATTAACATGTGCGCCGACAACAGCAATGGCGGCAGCCCCAGAGACTGGTAGTGTAACAATTACTAAATATGATGGCAACAATCAAGGCTATGAAGAGTATGACGGAGAGCAGACGGTACAATCAGGAAACAACTTATTAAGCCATGTTAAATTTGCCTATGCAGAAGTGGGGGCGCGAGTTCAGATAAATACAGGTGCTACATATGAGATGATGTATACTTTAAAAGAAGATGTGGCAAGTGTTCTGGGATCTCCTGATGCTGATCATACAGATAATGGAGTGAAATATTACCTACAGGAAACATTGCAAACTGCACTTGGACCGAAGAAAGATGATGCCATTAAATATGTGAAAAGCAATAAGGGAAAAATAGAGCAAGAAACAGCAGAAAGTACAGGACAGGTAAAATTTGAAAATCTTGCATTGGATAAATTATATCTGTTTGCAGAGACTGATGCAACGGGAGCAGAAAATGCAGTAACTGGAGATAAAGTGAATGTTACACGAGTATCTGCACCATTTCTGGTATCACTTCCATTTACAGGAAAAGATGGAAATCAGCTGTATAATTTGAAGGTGTATCCGAAGAATGCAACCGGTCAGGAAACAATTGATAAAAAAATTGTGGAAGATGATAAAGAAGTAACTGAGACACAGGCAAATATTGGTGATAAAATTAATTATAAAGTTACATATAGTGTGCCAGTTTCAGAGTATGGGCTGACAAAGCTGGTAGTAACAGATACAATGGGTAAAGGTCTTACATTTGATGATATTGTAGAAATAAAAAATGGCGATCAGGCAGTGGATAATCAAAATTATAAGGTTTCAGCATCTGTTGTAAGCGGAACGGATACGGCGATTACAATTACATTTACTAAAGCATATTTAGATTCTTTAAAGGGGCCATCTACTCAGTCATTCACCATTACTTATGGTGCAACTGTGAATAATGATGCAGTTTTGGGTCAGACAGGAAATAAGAATGAGGTATATGTGACATATCAGAATAAAGGAGATGCTGAACACAATACAGACCATAAAGAAACGAAGGTATTTACATATGGAATCGATCTTTTGAAAACAGGCGAGAATAATGCAAACTTGTCAAATGTTGAATTTACACTTACAAAAGGACCGGATGCAGTTAGTGCGGTTCCTGTTAAAGTAAAAGAAGTTACAGATTCTAATCAGAAGACATTCTATGTGACGGATAATAACGCAACTTCCAATACAGTAAAAACAAATGCTGAGGGAAAGATTTATATTAGAGGTCTGGAAGCGGGAACCTATTTCTTGACAGAGACAAAAACAAACGCGGGATATGTATTACTGAAAAATCCTGTTAAAATCGTGATTGAACAGACGAAACCAAAGACAGGAGCAGCAAGCGCGACAGTAGACGGTAAAAATACGACAATGAAAGAGGATTCATTGAATCAAGGAAGCGCAACAGCAGAAGTACCATTGACTGTTGTCAATCACAAAGGATTTGACCTTCCGGCAACTGGTGGAGCTGGCACAGCACTCTTTACAATTGCAGGTATTGTCATTGTAGCAGTAGCAGCAGCGTTACTGTTCATGAGAAAGAAATCTCAAAAATAATAAGAGATCGGATTTTGTCATGATACGATATAAATAATACATCCAAATTATACAGGGAAGCAGGAAACTGTTTCCCTGTATTTGAAACTGAGAAAATATATTTCTTGTTTTCAAATACAGGGAAGGAGATAAAAGAAAGTTTGAAAAATAGATTGATTACGATATTTTTGGTTATTTTACTGGTCGTAGGAGTGGGGATCTTAAGTTATCCGATGATCAGTAACATGCTGCATGACCGGAAGAAGGATGAGATTTTAACAGAGTATAATGAAGAAATGGAGAAACTGCCGGATGAGAAGCTGGAGGCAGCGCATGAAGCGGCAGAGGGGTACAACCGGAGTCTGATGGATACGGTCATCATCAGTGATCCGTTCGATCCGGATACTGTCCGTTCTCTGGATGAGGATTATATGCAGACTTTGAATCTGGAGAAGAATGGTGTGATGGCATATGTGGAAGTTCCGAGGCTGGACATCTATGAGCCGGTATATCACGGAACCTCGGATAAGGTACTGGCAAAGGGAGTGGGACATCTGGTGGGAACGTCTCTCCCTATCGGGGGGACGGGAACCCATGCAGTGCTGTCCGGACATACAGGGCTTCCGGATGCGGAGATTTTTACAAAGCTGGACTCGATGAAGGAAGGGGATATCTTTCTGATCAGGGTGCTGAACGAGACACTTGCCTACCGGACGGATCAGATTAAGGTAGTAGAACCTTCGGATACCGGGGATTTGAAGATTGATCCCGGACAGGATTATGTGACCCTTGTGACCTGTACTCCTTACGGGATCAATTCACACAGACTGCTAGTGCGTGGAGTCAGGACAGAATACACACCGGAACTTCAGGATGAGGCGGACAGACAGAAATCCGAGGGAACTGACGGAGAAAACTGGAAGAAGATCTATGGAAAGGCAATTCTGGAAGGGGCGCTGATGGCACTTTTTCTGATCCTTGTGATCGCAGTGTTCGCCCGTATGGTACAAAAGAAACGTACAAGGAAGCATGCAAGGGGACGGCAGAAGCATCAGAGCAGAACGGGCGCGAAAGGCAAAAGGAAACGATGAAAGTGAGAAAAGTTTTATATTGGATATGTGTAATGATCTATATTGCCGGGGTGATTGTTTTTGCATGGCCGGATCTGCATCGGCTGAAAACGGATGCAGAAAGCCGGCAGACCATTCAGACATTTGAATCCGGGAGAAAAGACACGAAATCGGAAGTGCAGAGTGACACTTCGGAGAAAGAACGGGAGGTTTCGGATGAACTGTATCGGAAAATGAAAGAATATAATGCCAGAATCTTTGAAAACGGGCAGTCGGATCTGAGGGATCCATGGTCGATGGAACAGGAAGTACTGGATTTGGAATCTTATGGTGTGACAGATGGTATGATTGGTGTGATTTCGATTCCAAGGATGGGTGTGCAGCTGCCAATTTATCTGGGAGCGCGTGAGGAGAATATGAGCCGTGGAGCGGTACTGCTGGGACAGACTTCGTTTCCGATAGACGGGGAGAACATAAACAGTGTGATCGCCGCTCACAGAGGTTGGAAGGGAAGTGCCATGTTTCGTGATATTGAATCTATGGAGATCGGGGATCAGGTGACGGTGCAGAATCCGTGGGAGACATTGACATATCAGGTAACGGATATTAAGGTGATCATGCCTGATGATATTGGACAAGTTCTGATCCAGAAGGGAAAGAATATGGTGACGCTTGTGACCTGTCATCCATACACAGGCAATTCGAGACGGTATGTGGTGTACTGTGAGAAGGCTGATGCTGAAACCGCAGAGGGATCAGAATCTGATACAGAAAAAAAGGCTGAACAGGTAAGACGGCAGGCACAAAGTGAGGACCAGGAGCAATTGAAACAGGATACATTTCTGCGGAAGGCCGGATATGCGGTTATCGCGGCAATGGGTATTCTGGTGATCTTCAGTGGCGGCGGAAGAAAGAGGAGGGCGGAGATGGACGACGTCGACTTTTAAGAAACTGGGAAATATGGCATTATATATAGAAGAGAATGGACAGTGTTCTGGAACAGAATAGAGGGATGAGATATGCTTACAATTTTGATTGTAGATGATGAGAGTCTGGAGAGAAACGGGATTAAGTTTTTATTGAAAAGAGAGGAACAGGATTTTCGTATTCTGGAAGCCGGGAATGGACGTGAAGCGTTTCGCATACTTTTGGAAGAACATGTGGATATTTTGTTCTCAGATGTGAAGATGCCATACATAAACGGATTGGAACTAACAGAGCGGGCCAGAGAGATCAGACCAGATTTGGAGATTGTAATTTTCAGTGGATACAATGATTTTTCCTATGCGAGGGAGGCATTGCGCTATGGTGTGGTAGATTATGTGCTCAAGCCGGTGGATCCGGAAGAATTTCATAAGACACTTCTCCGTGTATGCGCAAATATTGAAGCACGTCTTGCGAGGGAAGAGAAACAGAGTCGTCAGGAAGATTATCTGAAAAAATATTTTTTATCGATTATCTGTACAACAGTAACAAAGAAAGCAGGGAGAATCTGAGACGTCTGACACAGATGGATGAACCGAATTTTGAAGAGTGCGCACGGATCATTCTCGTGGGAAATTCCAATGGGATGTTTGAGACGGAGGAAGAGCATTTTATTACGAACTTGAAGGAGCAGCTTCATATCAGTCTGTTTTATGTGAACCTGAATTCCCAGGAGTCTCTGTTTATGTTTTCAGATAAATATGCGGATTACAGACGCCTGTCATGTGAATTGTATCGATTTTTTGTGAAGCAGTATGAGTGTGAATGTTATTTTGCAGTCAGCAGGCCGATTGAAAAATTCAGTGATGTACCGGAGGAGTTTCGGCGGTTGGAAGATCTCCTGGAAGAACAGTTCTATGAACCCAGGCAGCATGTATTTATGCTGGAAGATAAGAGCCGGGAGGGAGCTTCGGATGCACTGCAGGATGTAGAGCTTGTAGAGCAGATATCAAAAGATATTGAGTATAAGGATATGATCCGGTTGAAGCAGGACTTCTGTTGTCTGGAACGGAAGTACAGAGATGAGAAACAATTTTCAGAGATGTATGTGAAGTTTGTATTTTCCAGTATTTTAAAGGAACTATATGAACAGATGTCGGATTTGAATGAAAGAAATCTCTCTAGAAAGGTGGATCGTCTGTATAAGTGCAGGAAGATTCATGATGTGATCAATCTGGTGAATGGAGCAATCAAGGAGTATGAGACATATGTCAGGGGACATGATGAGCTGGACCGGGAAGATGTCATTAAAGTGAAGAATTATATCAATATGCAGTATGGAGAGAAAAATATCGGGGTGGAGATGCTTGCCGAATATGCAGGTCTGTCAACGGGATATTTATGTACCGTGTTTAAGGAAGAAACGGGGATTACCATCAACCGCTATATTCGGGAAGTGCGGATGGAGAAGGCAAAAGAATTTCTGGAAAATTCAAATATGAAGATCACTCAGATCGCACGGAAGGTTGGATTTTCCAACAGCTCTTACTTTTGCAGGAGCTTCCGGGAGTTTTTTGGAACCACTCCGGAATCCTGCAGGAAAGGAGCAGGCGGAGATGAAGACTATAATTCATACAATGCTTCACAAGATCAGTCAGAAGATTAAGGATTTGAAGTACAGATATAAAATGATGGTGGTCATTCTGACGGCAGGGCTTTTATCGGTTGTGATCATTACAATTTATATGCAGTACGGAACGACAAATCTTCTGATTGGAAAAGAAGTGGATAATATTGAAAAATCTTTAGATCAGGCGGTCAAGTCGATTGAGAATCAGGAATAGATTTATGAAAATCTGGTGGATTATCTTGCCTATTCGGAGGATTTGCGCACAGTTCTGACAACGTCACTGGCATCGGATTATGAAAAGTATGTGATGTACACGGATGTGGTGGATCCGCTTTTGCAGATGCCGCAGGTATATCATAAGGAGATTCGAGGGATTAGTCTTAATATTGGATCGGGGCAGTGGTTGTATGTATCGTCCTGATTGGTGCAGGTGGTTATCAAAACTTAAAAAAGGGAGAAGAGAAGGAAAGAGAAACCGATGCTGTTTGTTGAGATGCAGGCACAGTGGGAGACAGCAGAATCCACGCCGCTCGGAAAATATCCGGAGACAGTGACGTATATGCTTGGGAAGATTGCAGGAGCAAACAATGCAAACCTGCCGGCAGGTAATACGTATGAAGATAATGCATATACAAGATATCTGCGGGAAGTTCTCAATATTCAAAATGATGATGTATTTGAATTGGAAGCGGGCGGCTCTTATGAGGAGGCTCTTGAGATGGCAATTGAGGATCGGAATATTCCGGATGTTCTTGTTGTCAATGGAAGAGACAATCTGATACGTCTTGTAGAGAATGATATGGTGGAAGATCTGACGGATGTGTATAAAAACTGTACTACAAAGGTAATCAAAGAGATGTATGACAGTTATGGAGAGAATGTGCTGGCATCGGCTACGTTTGACGGAAGACTATATGCATTTCCGAACACGGAAATTGATGACAGGGAGATGCTGCTCTGGCTGAGAGTAGAAGCAGATATTGCGGGGAATGGGTCTACAGTAGGTCTTGCCTGCAGTACGAACCTCATTGCTGGTTCCAGTGACACGTATGGGGTGGATGGAATTTTCTCAAATTTTGGTTCCATACCAGAGACTTGGATTCTGATATGATACCCTCAAGTAGGACACAAAAATATAAAAACCTACTTGGGGGTA
>OGYQ01001437.1_pt1 | contig 12376 bp, 4 predicted proteins | sample 1576641 | NCBI WGS metagenome assembly OGYQ01 (sample SAMEA3541476, study PRJEB24748) | human gut metagenome | biome: human gut; feature: human-associated habitat; material: faeces | place: China | collected 2012
CGTCGAACAATAGGTAATCGGGGAACAGGCAGGATGCGTTTAGGATCACCCCAGAATCTCCCGGACGGCTTTGGCATTTTGTACATAACGGGTATTTTCCGGTTCCATACGTGCCAGTTCCTCCCACAGCGCAAGCGCCTGCTCCAGATAGTAGGAATAATATCCATCAGGTGCAAGCCGGGCCATGTTGTAATGCATCCGGGCCAGCTGGTCGCGCCGGTGCAGGTCGCCTGGATTCTCCTGTACAAAAAGTTCTGCATAATCAATCGCCAGTTCATAGGCAGATTCTGCCGCTTCCCGCTCTTTGCCTTCCCGGAAGGTTTCGGCCTGGTCACTCAGATCCTGCACCAGCAGCCAGATCTGGGCGGCAGCGTACTCCCGCAGGGAGCAGCCTTCGTAGGTTAAAACCTGCGGAAACCGTGCGGGAATGTTTTGTACTTTTTCGATATACTTATTTGCATAGGTTTCGGCTTCGTCAAAATCTTTTTCGGACAGACAGAGCCCCACAAGGAGCCGATACGCGTAGGCGACCAGGCTGTAGGCCGAAAGATTGCCCGGCTCCAGCTGGAAAATCCGTTCCCGCAATTGACAAAAGCGCAGCGCACAGGGCTTGGCCTCGGCATATTGCTTACAGCGGCGTGCCGCGGCGACAAACCGACTGCAGGCATCTGCCGCCTGGTGCAGCTGCTCTTTCTCCGGCTGTCGACAGTCTGCAGTTTCCCAAAGTTCCAGATACCGCTGGTAATAGGGCCGGGCTTTTTCCCAGTTGCCTTGCCCGACATAGTATTCGCCCAGTTCGCCGTTTGCTTCGGCTGCATGCAACCGGTTGGGCAGGGAAGGATCGTTTTTCCACAGTTCCTCTGCAAGTGTCAGGGCTTTGGTAAGCTGGGGCAAGACGTCCGGCGTTGTTTGCCGGCGCTGAAGCATATCCGCCAAATTTTGGCGGTAGATGGAGAGTGTTTCCTTGTAGGAAGCCACTGAAGGATCGGCGGCTACTGCCTGTTCACAGAGGCGAATGCTCTCCTTTTTGTGTAATAGGGCGGTTTCATAGTCTTCCTCTGCTTGGGCCCAGCCGCTCTGGACCTGATGGTCAGAAGCCAGCGAAACCAGATCATCCACAGACTTTGTCTGCCGGTAGATTTCCTCGTTCAGTGCAAATCGTTTCCGGTAGGCGTCCTTTTCTCTGCCTGTGTAGCTGTCATCCAGATAGGCCAGCTCTGCATAGACCTGCCCCATGCGGGCCCAGTAGCCGCTCAATGCCCTCTTGGCTTCTACATCGCCGCAGAGGTCAACCGCCTTCTGTGCCGACGCAATGGCCTGGGAAAGCAGGCGGATCTCCGCTTCGGTTTCGTCCCGCAAGCCATAATAGCGGCTCAGGCGATCCTGAGTGAAGGCCAGATCCAGCCATAGTGAAGAGGAATTATACCGCCGGGTAAGCTTTTCAAAGATTTCCAGTGCTTTCTGATAGGTATCCCGGATTTCAGGGTCTGCGTGACCGGGTGAAGATTTCAGGAAGATCAGGGTATCGCCCACCGTGTTGAATCCCGCCCCCAATTTGCGCAGGTTCTGCATAGACGGTTCCTGTTCGGCGCGTTTTTGCAGCAGCGCCAATGCCTTGCGGCCGTAGTCGGCAGCCTCTGCCATAAGGTGTTGTTTTGCATACAACCGGCTCAGATCCAAATAACAGACGGCCAACTGCCCCAAACCTTCCGGCGTGCCGGATTCTTCCAGCCTTTCGGCCAGGGGCAGGACCTCGTCATATTCCTTCATAGCGCCGGTCAGATTCTTCTGCGCCATCAGCAGGCGGCCGCACTGTATTCCCATCGTCAGTCGGCAGCCCATAGTGTCAGTGCTGTGAAACTGCTCATCCGCCAGCCGGGTCCGCTGTTTTCCCTCACGGAACATTTCCAGTGCTCCGGCCAGGTCGCCCTCGGTCTGACGCAGCTGCCCCAGCCGGTCATAACTGATCGCCAGGGAACGCATAGCTTCCCAGGTCGGTTGCTCTTTGACCCATCGGCTGGCCAGCGCAAGATAAGACTGCAATTCCCGCTCAGCCTCGACCAATTTTCCCTGCGTTTCCAGACAGCGTGCCTGCCGGGAATGCAGCCACAGGGTATATGCGCGCACCTCGCCTGGGCCAAGCTGGTCGGCGCTCCGCGCCAACTGTATATGGGCATTCCGGCACACCTCCGCCGTGCCGGAAATATTCTCTATCTCCAGATACAGTTCGGCCAACTGCTGCATCTCCTGCAACAGTTCTTTTCCATGTTCGCCGGTTTTGTCAAAATGCTCCCGCCGCTTTTCCACAAGCCTTTGTTGCCATGCGATGGCTTGTTCCTGATCCAACGGGACGCCGTTTCCTCTGCGGTACAACTGTACCAGCTTTTCCATAGCTTGCGGCAATCCGCCTTCCGCCGACCGGGTAATCAGTTTTACACCTCGGGCGGAATCCACCTCCACATCGATACCGTTCAGATACGCCAGCCCGATAAACAACAGATGTTCCGGTGAGCTGTCGGTTTCTCGCACGGCAATATCCCGGAAGACGGCTGCCAATGAGGAGGAAAGCCCCTGTTTGTCATTTTTGGCGACACATTTCGGCAAGGATTTAAAATACCATTTGAGTAACAACCGGTTGGTATCCTGCAGTTCTACCGGCAAAATCTTCTTGTTCTGTTTTTGTGCCATGGGGTATTCCACATCCATGACATAGTTTTTCTCATTGACAAGGTTTGGCGTTACCGCCAGCGCAAAAAGGGTACTTTTTTGCAAGGCTGAGCGGATAGAATCGTTGAAATCCTCGCCAGGAGTAAGGAATTCATCATACCAGATCGCTATATCCCGGCAGAAATCATTCTCATGAATGAGCTGCATCAATTCCTGGGCATATTTGCGATCTTTTTTCCGATAGCTCAAGAAAACATAAGCGTCGAAGGCGGAACGCACCTTCTGGGCCAGATCATCCGAGAGCAGCACAGACCCCAGAAAAGTTTCCAGCTTTTTCAGGTATGGAATTTCTGTAAGATCGGTAGAAGTGCGGTCAAGGAATTGAATGTTTCCACATATTGTATTGAATTCGTTGGCCAAGCCGCTATTCACAAGTATCGGAAGGACCGGTATATGATTTTCCACAGCCAGCGCAAATTCCCGCTCACGCGCATCGTTTTTTTCTCTCAAAAAAGATTCTGAAACAGGGATAACAAATAACTGCATCTGGCGCAGACATAAGGTAAATTCTTCCTCCGCCGCCGTGCCCCAGGGGGAACCCGTACTTGTATCCGCGTACCAGATGGCGCAGTCCCAGAGGGACAGCAGTTCTTTGGACAGCGTCTCAAAATACACAGAAAAATCATCAGGATGCGCACAAAAATAGAGTCGGGGTTTGCCGGCCGGCGAAGAACCGGCCCGGGTCTTGCAATGCAAAAGATCCATCCTTACACCCTTTCTGCATGTCGTCGGTAGTTGGAACCTTCCGAGTAGCTTTTCAATTCAATCGAAATTGTCATATAGAGCCGTTTTTGCTCCATCAGATCTTTATATAACCTTATTATAATAGACTTGCTGAAAACAATAAAGCACTTCTTGCTTTTCTTTACCAACTGCAAACCGGACATTTGCTCTGGTTGCGCTGCGCAGAATCCGGGTTTCACTGTATTTCCTGCATATTGTCACCGAAGAAAGCAGGTTTGTGATCTCATCACAGAAAGAGAGGGTCCATTTCTGATATCCTGTTTATAATATCATAGCGGCTATTTTCTCTTTTTACTTGTCATTTCGCCCCATTTTACGGTAATGCCAGCTGCCGGGCACCTTTTTACAACGTCATACCTTCCAAATTTATGCAGTTCCCACCTCAGTATTTTATATACCCTTCCCTTTTTCTTGAATGAATACTTTTCATCCAAAAAACATTGATTTTTGGCTTGATTTAAGCTTCGAACCCTGTATAATATACAAAGCACTATTTTTCGATATATTGTTCTGTTCAAGGGTAAACATTCCCACTTTGTTACCGTTTTCAGCTTTCATTTTCACCGGAAGGATCCCTGCCCATGATGAAAAAGACGCCCCTCCTGTTATACTGCAAGCAAGCCGTGGCCCTTTTTATCGCCTTTCTTATTTTGTTCACTTTACCAGTGAGTACCGTTTCTGCAGCACAGACATCCTCTGAGTCTCCGCTCTCTGTAGAAACAGGAACACCACAACAGGTTCCCGTCACAAGCACGATGGCTACCCCCTCAGACGCTGTTTCTGAGGATGATATTTCTGACGCTGCCGCTTCCGATTCGGAAACTCCGCCGGAAGCCTCCTCGGCACCACCTTCCGCTGAGGAATCCGAGCCCCTGCCCGACAATTCCGACACTGCAGGAGCCTGGACCTATGCCGGGCAACAGCTGACTTTTGTGGATCTGTTGTGGCGTTCCGCTCCTGTCGCGGGCGTGGATGCGGTGTTCATAGGCAATACCGAATCCACGGTAGTTTCCATGACTGCCGGGGAGCGCGGTTTGTTCACCGTTACCATTCCTAGCGGATCTTATGACCGGGTAGCCTTTTACCCCTCCGGGCAGGCAGACACAGCCCAGCCCTTGGGCGGAATCTGGCGGCTGGACGGTCAGGCTGATGACACCGCCGCCGCTGTCAATTTTGTCCCCGACACCCTGTCGGCTTTCTATTATGACAGCGGCGACTCTCCCAGTTATTGGGGGCCGGCTCCCGGCAATGATTCCGATACGGCACTCATGACCCTGGCAAACCCGCAACCCGGTAACCCGCAGCCAGGCGACCAGCTGTATTTTGTCAACTTACATAAGCTGAAGGGGGATGAAACCGACCCCATTGTGACAGTGGAGGCACGGTTCATCCAACTGCCTCACGACGGCACAGACAGCCCCAACTGGACCAATGGCAAGCAGTACATCGGCCGTACCATGTATGAGGTACGGGACGGCGTGTACGTGGTCCCCTTTCCGCAGGAGATCACCGAGAGTTCCCCCACCAATACCAGCGGTTACTTGTACGAGGAAGTTGCTTTCAACCTGACCCGGCAAAGCGGCTACAAAGATCCCTTTAACCGGCACTACAACTTCCGTGACCTGAAGCATGCATCCCAGATTCCGGAAACCTGGGGCACTCCCGGTTATTTTGGTTATATCGCCGGCACCATGGATACCTATTACTATAATACGGATGTAGAGGATTCCTATTGGAACGCCAATCCTTCCAATGCTGATGCCAGCATCCATGGTCAAATGGTGTATTTTGATACCAAGGACTACGGTGCCACCGAAGAACAGAAGATCGGCAACCTGTACCTGCGTTGGGATGGCATGCCCACCAGCTACCTGGACTACCAATACGACCAGAACTATGGTTTCTTGCTGAGTTCACGCACCAACACCGAAGGCGTTTTCTATTTCCGTATGCCCACCGGGCAAAACAATTTGTCGGAAAACACAGTATTTACGCTGACCTATGTTATTGAAGCGGGCAGTTCCCACGCCGGAACGCATACGTTCCTGTTTACCTATGTACCCCGCAGCGGCTTTGACTGCCTGATGCTGGACTATCTGTGGGAAGATACCGGCGAGGTATGGGGCAATTACGGTGCCGAGCCCGCAGACCCAGACACCACCCGGGTCTACTTCAACAATGCCGTCACCGCCTTTGGAAAAATACAGGTACTGTTCGGCACAAAAAAACAAGATGGCTCCTACACTTGGGTGAGCGGCCAGGAAGCCTCTGATGCCACCTGGGCCAAAGACCACCGGGCATACGCAGAAGGCTATGAGAGCTGGGCCAGAGGCTGGCTGAAAATGGAAGCGCTGGACCCTGCCGAACGTGTAGAGGGTCACGCCATTCCCAACAATGTGTGGGCTTTTGAGGGCGTGCCTGCCACCTATACCCATGTAATGTTCCGCGGTGCATTGGATGACGGCGCTGACAACGGAAAGGGCAACAACTTCTGGTTTTCTCCTCCGTTAGAGATCAGCACAGCCTACAGCTACCCCTGTTTCTTTGGTTACCGGTACCTGGATGAAAGCTCCTATGGTGAGGCAAAAGACGATGTCACCCTGGAAAGCCACGACCACCATGTACTCAACGGCGGCTGGGGGTCCCTGGTCCAGCAGTACAGCCTGGGCGATGCCAGTATGGACGTGCCCCAGGGCAGTGGTTTTGTCAACCAGAACGATGTTTACTACGCAACCACCTCGCTGTACGATTACTATTCTATGTGGGAGCAATCCGGCGAGTCCAGCACAAAGAACACCTATTTGAGCCAATACGACTCCTCACGGAATCTTCCAAATCTGTGGGGCACCCAGGGTCTGTTGTGGAACCTGGCTGTTTCAGAATACTTTGACCAGAAAGATACCTCTGCTAATCAGGCACAGCCCCTGTATTTCGGCGGCGGCGGTTCCATGGTGGAAGGAGGCTGGGGGAGCCTGTTAACCGGCGCGTACAGCAACTATGGCAAGCAGTACGCAGATCACCTGTATAATTTCACAAATCACGCCAACCAATGGACAGCAGACACCGGTGCCCGCACCGGACTGCTGGACCAGCGACTGAACAGTGACGGCGACGCCACCATTCAGGGGCTTACGGTTCCCTATTTCAGCGAATCCTTCCTGCGCGGCGACAACAGCATGAATGTAACGCTGGGCAACGCCTACAAGGATTTGCGGTTTCCCTTCGACCAGGTTACGGATTCCAACGATGAATACTATGGCTACTGGCAGTTTGACAGCAGCAAGGACGGTCTGCGCCTGAAACAGGACCCGGACGGGAGTTACTACCTGGACGACACTACCGATCCGGTTATCATGTATGACCCGGTCGCCGATGTCAGCAGAAAAAGTTACCTTCCCTTCAACGATGCCACTTCGGACGGCACGGGCATATACGAAACCAAGTTGAATTATATGTTCGGCCAACGTGTAGATCTGACCTTTACCGTACCGGAAGGCGGACAGGTAAACATGGCCGCCCCCGGCGAAGCCGAAAAAATGAAGGACGTCATCTTTGAATTCCAGGGTGACGATGACTGCTGGATCTTCATCGACGGCCAGCTGGTACTGGACATGGGCGGTATCCACGACGCAGTGCGTGGCACCATCAATTTCAAGTCCCAGGAATGGCAGATCCTGCGGGATTTGGATGCTGACAGTACACCGGGTTCCACCGACGGAGCTGGCATCTTGGACACCAAAGGTTCCTTCCACCTGACGGATACCGCCGACGGCACCCATACCCTGACCATGCTGTATTTTGAGCGCGGGTTGTACGCTTCCAACCTGAAGTTGACCTTCAACTTTCCCCAACAGAATCATCTGCGGGTCACCAAAACAGTGGACGAAAGCAACGTCAATCCCCTGTTTTCTGACGCCATGGACAATCTGGGTTCCTTTGAGATCCACATGGATACCATGGCCACCAGCGGCCAGCCCCTGGCAGTGGAGGATTCCGCCGGATATGTAAAAACTGAGACACTTGTGTATTATGAACCGGGCGCAGACAGTATTTCTACCCCGAATGCATCGGATGGCGGTACAGTAGCGGTGCAAACCGATACCACCGGCGAGTACCTGTACATCACCCAACCCAACGGCTGGGACAGCGGCCAGCAGCCCGCCGAAAATCAGCTGCTGGCGCTCACTCCGCAAAGCAGAACCATTGCTCTGGACAAGTACGCCTTCCTGGAACTGGAACTGTACAACGCCACCGCAGACAACCGCGGCGCGGAGCTCTATATCCAGCTGCAAGACCAATCCGGCAAGACCGTCACTGCTTCGGCCCGCACGGTAGGTTACCTGGGCGAGGCCAACCTGTTTTTGCCCAATGCACAATCCCTGATACGCATTGACCTGAACTCGCTGATCGCTGCTGACCCGGCCTTTGACCGCACAAAAGTAACCGCTGTGCGCATTGGTCTGCAAAAGGGAACCGGCGCCGGTTCGGAAGATACCGGCCACTACCGGCTGTACCGTGCCTCTTTCGGTACCCAATGGAACCTGGTACTGTCCACCGGCTTCTCGGTGGGGGATGACCAAATCTCGGACTATGGTTCCAAAACCGCCAACAACTATCAACCCGCCAACGGCGCCTGGTACACCCGCCAGACCACCGGCGAAGGCGGCAATGTCACCGAGAGCGTAGCCAGCGTGGTACAGAACGGCAGCTTGAGCCTGGCCAACGGCCAGACCGCGGTATTCACCGATAAGTTCCGTGTGGGCAGCTACCTGCTGCTGGAAGAAAATGTGGATACCAATCTGTTTGAAACCAGCTGGAGCATCCGTGAAAGCGGCCAGCCTGTCAGTTTCAATTCGCTGCTGCCTGATCGGCCCAATGTTTCCACCATTGCCAACCCGGACTGGGGCTTTACTTTTGGAGAAAATCCTTTGGAAAAACGTTCCGGAGTGACTCCCTATGACGGCCGGAGTGTATCCAATACACCCCGCCCCAGCGACACCGAGAAGCTCGGCTTTGTCTACCGCAGCTATCGCTACCCGGACAACAACGAAAATCTTCCCGTTGACCTGGAAGTAATCTTCCACAACAAGATGCGCACCGGCAATTTCACCATCCAAAAGCAGTTGGACACCACGATGGAAGTCGGAGGCCGTTACCCGGTGGGTGTGTATACCTTCGATATCTACTACACCAACGTGGGCGGACGCGGGCTGGAACAGTTCCTGCCCACCCAGCCCATGGTGGACGGCGTGGGCGACCATTACATCCACCAGGTGGTGGAGATCACTACCGACAGCACTAACGGCTACGGTGAATTTGTGATGGAGGGTGTGCCCGCAGGTACGCAGTACATCATCCGGGAACGCCCTGCCAACGGTGCAACCCTGGTAGGCCTGAAAGCAACCGGCGGCGACAGTGCCAGCAATCCCCCCATACAAGGGGTCGTCACTACCGACGGCAATGTTGACTACGCCAATGCTTATATCCAAGACAGCACCTATCTGCTGGAAGAAAGCCAGACCGACGCGGATTACCCCGTTTATACCTTCACCAACAAAAACGAACCTTTCTATATGCAGATCGAGAAGGTCTGGCAGGGGGAACCACCGACAAATGTTGAAGAGATTCATATACAGGTGCAGCGCCGTGAAGCAGGCAGCCAGAACGAGGATGATTGGAAAAATGTAACCAACGACTTTTTTGACGAAACGGGTGGAACCGTTACCCTGGAAAAGTCAACCGGCTGGAAAGTTACTTCACAAAAAGAAATGCCTGTCTATCCCACCAGCGGTACAGAGGAAGACCAGACCATCCTTTACGAATACCGCATTGTGGAGATCGGCGTGGGCGAAGGGGAGCTTGCCAGCTACCGGGTGGAATACACCCAGGTGAGCGGCGGCACCACCTCCGGCGGACATTCCATCGTTACCTATCAGGCCCACAACATCCCCACCGGGCTGACCCTGCAAAAGACCTGGCTTGATAACCAGAACCGGGACAACACCCGGCCCGCTGCCGTGCGGGTACAGCTGCGGCGCTCGGCAAACTATGACCCCCAAAATCCAACAGTGGAAAACGTAACCTGGCAGACGCTGAACGCCCAGGGCGAACCTGTGGCGGACGAAGATGCCGAAACCAGCTTCATAACGCTGCAATCCCCCGACTGGAGCTATACGCTGGAAAAACTGGCGGCTTCCGTTACGGAAAACGATATCGTCAGGCCTTATTATTACCGCCTGCAGGAAGTACAGGTGCAGGATACCGAAGGCAACTGGGTTTCGATAGAGAAACAGAACACCTACGAACCCGCCTACAGCCTGCCGGTGACCCTGGGGCAGGCCGCCGCCCTTACGGTGGAAAACGCCCTGAAAACTGCCGCGATCCAGGTCACCAAGCAGGACGCCCAGAACGCCAACACACTGCTGCAGGGCGCAGAGTTTACCTTGCAGCGGCTGATGCAAACGGCAGAGGGCGAATGGATCGTGGACACAGAATGGACCCCCTTGACCGGCACCACGGGTGACGATGGCACCTGTACCTTTACGGGTCTGCGCCCCGGCCGCTACCGCCTGGCCGAAACAGGAGCCCCCAGCGGCTATCAGGCTTCCCTGACGCCCACCGACATTACCCTGGGCGCGGAACATTTGAACGATACCGTAAAGGTAACGGTAAAGAACAGCCGGCCGCTGACCTTTGCCTTTACCAAAGTAGCCGCCGAGGATCACACCAAGGTGCTTGCCGGCGCCAAATTTACCCTGTATGCCCTGGCCTGCGGCGATGCGAGCCACACCCATACAGAGCTGCTGGACCCGGACGCTCCGGGTTCCTGCTGGGTCAAGGTCCAACAGGATGCCACCAGCAACAACACCGGCACCGTAACATTCGAAAATCTTGCATTTGGCACTTATAGGTTAATAGAGATTAAAGCGCCCGGTGGTTATGCTTTGCCCACCGGACAATGGCAGGTCACCCTGAAAGCCGACGGCAGCGTTACGCCGGTGGGCATCAACAATCCGCCCGCTTTTTTGAACGAGGGCGGCGGCCTGAAACTGACCAACCGCAAACCCATGGATATGCCCAGTTCCGGCGGGCCCGGCGTGCCGCTGGCGGCCGCCCTGGGCGTGCTGATGATGGGCGCGGGCCTGCTGCTGACCGGCAACCAGATGCGGAAAAAACACGGCAAACACACAAAGTAACATAAGTTCAACACAAAGGAGAATTTTTGAGGTATGAAGAAAAAACTGCAACAGTGGGCAGCCCTGTGCCTGACCCTGGCGCTGGCTTTCTGCCTGGCACTGCCCGTGTGGGCGGATGAGCCGACGACGCTTAGCATAGAGGAGACCACGAAGGGGACGATCCAGGTGACTGGAATTGTAGAGCCTACGAACACCACTGTGAAGGTGAATGTATACCGGCTGATGGATGTGCACTTTGACACCGTCAACCAGCAGCCTGAAGAGCCCGTGTATACCTGGGTGACCGAGGTAGCTGCATGGGTACGAGGGAATCATCCCACCTACATTGGAACGGACACCGATAACAGCGTGCAAGAAGCCTTCTCTAAGGCACCGACTGAAACTATTGCCGCTTTCTATGATGAACTGGCGGCGGAGATTCGGGGCCAAAATCTTTTCGCTAACGAGGCAGGCAGCGCTACTGTTAACGGTGCCGGTGACACGGGAGCTAGCGGTAGTATCACTGGTTTGGACATGGGCAACTATCTGGTGCTCATCGAAGGCGGTATGAAGGTGTACCGTCCCTCTGCTGTGAACCTGGTGCCTGAATGGAAAAAGACAGTTGAATTCCCTGAAACATGGGAGTGGGTGCTGGAAACTGCTAATGTTGAACTGAAATCCAGTGAACCTGCACTGACCAAGACTGTTTCTGACACACAAGTTGCTATCGGCGATACGGTAACCTATACCCTGGTAGCGGATGTTCCCCACTTCCCGGATAACGCCTTGAACAAAGGCTACTGTATCAGTGACGAGTTGCCCGCCGGTATGACTTTTGGCAGCATTACAAGTGTAGAAGGTTATACAGGCAATAATCCTGATGTTAGCTTGGGTGGCACCACACTTACTGAAAATTCTGATTATAAGGATGCCACCCGCCCTGTGACCGGTACCACGCCCGCTTTCACATTAAGCTTCACCAATCTGAAAAATACCGCAAACGAACGCTATACCAAAATCAAAGTGACCTACACCGCTACGGTGAATAGGAATATTACTGTTATAGGTAGCACAAGCACCGCACTTACCAACAATATCAATAACGCCTTCCTGGATTACAACAACGACCCCTACGGCTCGGCTACAAGCTGGCAAACCAAAACCGCCACCGCTACCGTATACAGCTACGGCATCAAGGTAAACAAGGTGGATGACAAGGGGCAGGCATTGTCCGGCGCTAAGTTTACGCTGTCTACGGATCAAGAAGGAACGGCAAAAATTCAGTTTGACAAGACCAGCGACGGTACCTACCTCAAAACAGCGAGTGGGGTTACTGAAATTGACGTCGATTCCAGCGGCAAACTGACCCTCTCCGGCCTGGATGTGGGCACCTACTATCTGACCGAAACAAAAGCCCCCGGCGGCTATGTAAAGCTGGCCAATCCTGTGGTAATCACCATTACTGATGCCGCCCCCAACGGCCTGGTGGACGATGGCACCTCTGGTGACGCTGGTACCGACGGCGCCGACGGCTACTACGAACTTAACGTAGAAAACTCCCAGGGCTTCACGCTGCCCTCTACCGGCGGTATGGGTACTGTGCTGTTCACCACCATCGGCATCGTGCTCATGGGCGGCGGCCTGGTGTTGCTGCTGCTCTACCTGCGCCGCCGCAACCGCGCAGAATAACCGCTTTTTTGTGCGCGCGGCCCTTGTGCCGCAGCACAAGG
>OGYQ01001443.1_pt1 | contig 12299 bp, 8 predicted proteins | sample 1576641 | NCBI WGS metagenome assembly OGYQ01 (sample SAMEA3541476, study PRJEB24748) | human gut metagenome | biome: human gut; feature: human-associated habitat; material: faeces | place: China | collected 2012
TATATCAGCAGAAATAGCGGTGGCGGTTCTTCTGGAGGTGGCGGCGCATCCGGCCGCTGGTAACTCAACCATAAAAAATGCCAGCCCGAAGGCTGGCATTTTTAAATCAGATAAAGGCAGACTTATGCCTGGCCTTTGATCTCTTTACGACCGTTGTACGGTGCTTTTTCGCCCAGAGCTTCTTCGATACGAATCAGCTGGTTGTATTTAGCAACACGGTCAGAACGGCTCATAGAACCCGTTTTGATCTGGCCTGCAGCAGTACCAACAGCCAGGTCAGCGATGGTAGCGTCTTCAGTTTCGCCAGAACGGTGAGAGATAACTGCAGTGTAGCCAGCGTCTTTCGCCATCTTGATTGCAGCCAGAGTTTCGGTCAGAGAACCGATCTGGTTGAATTTGATCAGGATGGAGTTAGCGATACCTTTTTCGATACCTTCTTTCAGGATCTTGGTGTTGGTTACGAACAGGTCGTCACCAACCAGCTGGATTTTGTCGCCCAGAACTTTGGTCTGGTATGCGAAACCGTCCCAGTCAGATTCGTCAAGACCGTCTTCGATAGATACGATCGGATACTGTTTGGTCAGTTCTTCCAGGAAGTGAGTGAATTCTTCAGAGGTGAAAGCTTTGTTGCCTTCGCCAGCCAGAACGTATTTACCATCTTTGTAGAATTCAGAAGCTGCGCAGTCCATCGCCAGAGTGATGTCTTTGCCCAGTTCATAACCAGCAGCTTTAACAGCTTCAGCGATAACAGCCAGAGCTTCAGCGTTGGAACCCAGGTTCGGCGCATAGCCACCTTCGTCACCAACAGCAGTGTTCATGCCTTTCGCTTTCAGAACTTTTGCCAGGTGATGGAAAACTTCAGAACCCATGCGGATGGCTTCTTTCACAGTTTTCGCGCCAACCGGCTGAATCATGAATTCCTGGATATCAACGTTGTTGTCAGCGTGCTCACCACCGTTGATGATGTTCATCATCGGAACCGGCATAGAGTATTTGCCCGGAGTACCGTTCAGTTCAGCGATGTGCTCGTACAGCGGCATACCTTTAGCAGCTGCAGCAGCTTTGGCGTTAGCCAGAGATACAGCCAGGATTGCGTTCGCGCCGAATTTGGATTTGTTTTCGGTGCCGTCCAGGTCGATCATGATCTTGTCAATGCCAGCCTGATCTTTGGCATCTTTGCCAATCAGTGCCTGAGCGATCGGGCCGTTTACCGCAGCAACAGCTTTGGTTACGCCTTTACCCAGGAAACGGGATTTGTCGCCATCGCGCAGTTCCAGAGCTTCACGGGAACCAGTAGAAGCACCTGACGGAGCAGCTGCCATACCGACGAAACCACCCTCCAGATGTACTTCGGCTTCAACAGTCGGGTTACCACGGGAGTCGATGATTTCACGACCGATGATTTTTACGATTTTGGACATTAGGTTTTCCTCAAGTCACTAGTTAAACTGAAACTCCAGACAAACAACGCGTACCCAGGGTACGCGTTGCCGTTCTAACTTTTTTACTTACTTCGCCTGACGTTTCTGGAACTCGCTGGCGGCTTTCACAAAGCCTGCAAACAGCGGGTGACCATCACGTGGAGTAGAAGTAAACTCCGGATGGAACTGGCAAGCCACGAACCACGGGTGATTCGGAACTTCGATGATCTCGACCAACTGATCATCCCCGGAACGGCCCGCAACGCGCAGACCTGCATCTTCAATCTGTTTCAACAGCATGTTGTTGACTTCGTAACGGTGACGATGACGCTCAACAATTGTCGGCGCATTGTACAGCTGGCGAACCAGGCTATCGTCAACCAACTGGCACTGCTGTGCGCCGAGACGCATGGTACCGCCGAGATCGCTCTTCTCGCTACGAACTTCAACGTTGCCGTTTTCATCGCGCCACTCGGTAATCAGCGCCACAACCGGGTACTTACAGTCTGGCACAAATTCCGTAGAGTTGGCGTTCTCCATGTTGGCAACATGGCGAGCGTAATCAATTAACGCCACCTGCATACCCAGGCAAATGCCCAGATAAGGAATATTGTTCTCACGCGCAAAACGCGCGGTCGTAATCATGCCTTCTACGCCACGATAGCCGAAACCGCCAGGTACGAGGATTGCGTCCAGACCTTTAAGGATTTCAACGCCGCGCGTTTCAACATCTTGTGAATCGATCAGTTTGATGTTGACGCTGACACGATTCTTCAGCCCACCGTGTTTCAGTGCTTCGATCACGGATTTGTATGCATCCGGCAGCTCAATGTATTTGCCGACCATACCAATGGTGACTTCACTTACCGGGTTCGCTTCTTCGAAGATAACCTGTTCCCATTCGGACAGATTCGCTTCCGGGCAGTTTAAGCTGAATCGTTTACAAATATAATCGTCCAGCCCCTGAGATTTCAACAGGCCCGGAATTTTATAGATGGAATCGACGTCTTTCAGAGAAATAACCGCTTTTTCCGGAACATTACAGAACAATGCAATCTTCGCACGTTCGTTCGCCGGAACGGCGCGATCTGAACGACAAATCAGGATATCAGGCTGGATACCGATTGAAAGCAGCTCTTTTACAGAGTGCTGAGTCGGTTTGGTTTTGACTTCACCAGACGCTGCCATGTACGGCACCAGCGTCAGGTGCATAAACAGGGTGTGCTCACGGCCAATTTCAACAGCCATCTGGCGAATCGCTTCGAGGAACGGCAAGGATTCGATATCACCTACTGTACCGCCGATTTCTACCAGTACTACGTCATGACCTTCGCCACCTTCCAGCACGCGCTCTTTGATAGCGTTAGTGATGTGCGGAATAACCTGTACGGTTGCGCCGAGGTAGTCGCCACGGCGTTCTTTACGCAGAACGTCAGAGTAGATACGACCCGTGGTGAAGTTGTTGCGGCGGCTCATTTTGGTACGAATGAAACGCTCGTAGTGCCCCAGGTCCAGGTCGGTTTCAGCGCCGTCTTCAGTAACGAACACTTCCCCGTGTTGGATTGGGCTCATAGTACCTGGATCGACGTTGATGTACGGATCCAGTTTCATGATGGTCACATTGAGGCCACGGGCTTCAAGAATGGCTGCGAGGGAGGCTGCGGCAATGCCTTTACCCAGAGAGGATACGACCCCGCCGGTCACAAAAATATAGTTCGTTGTCATGCTGAACCTGAGAAGTTAGGTTGAAAAGACGATGGAATAACCAGGACGGGAAAGCAGTATACCCGAACATGACCTGTGCCACAAACTTTCATTATCCCTCCTCTTCGCCAGCGCACTATTGAAATCAGGAGTGAGAAAATAGCCCCTTTGGGGTAAATGTTTTTGACGCAAATCAAGCGCTTGTCATTTAAAAAATGACACAAATGGCGCTTGACCGCGTAATTCCCTTAGAGATCAATTTCCTGCCGTTTTACCTGTTGCCAGACTTCTTCCATTGTTTCGAGGTCAACACCTGTCATTTCCAGTCCACGCGCGGCAACAATACGCTCCACTTCGCGAAAACGACGCTCGAATTTTTCGTTCGCTTTTTGCAATGCGATTTCCGCTTTTGTCCCTAAATGACGAGCCAGATTGACCGTGGCAAACAGCAGGTCACCCATTTCCTCCTCCAGTTTAGCCTGGTCGACAACAGCCTGCTGCGCCTCGTACATCACCTCGTCGATCTCTTCGTAGACTTTATCGACTACCGGACCAAGCGTCGTCCAGTCGAAGCCAACGTTGGCGCAACGTTTCTGGATTTTTTGCGCACGCATTAAAGCCGGTAAACTACGAGGAATATCATCCAGCGCCGAATGCTGTGCTTTCTGCGCGCGTTCTTCGGTTTTGATTTGCTCCCAACGGGCGAGCACTTCACTACTGTTTTCGGCAGAACTGTCAGCAAAAACATGCGGATGGCGACGCTCTAATTTATCGCTAATAGCAGCGCAAATATCATTAAAGTCAAAGCGCCCTTCTTCCTGAGCCATTTGTGCGTAAAACACCACCTGGAACAGCAGATCGCCCAGTTCACCGCGCAGATCGTCAAAATCTTCACGGGCGATGGCGTCCAGCACCTCGTAGGTTTCTTCAAGGGTGTAAGGCGCAATGGTGGCAAATGTCTGCTCTTTATCCCACGGGCAGCCGTTTTCCGGATCGCGCAGGCGCTGCATAATAGTGAGCAAACGGTCGATTTGATTCATTGAATTGTCCTGAAAATTGCGGGTCTGTCAGGTGGAAACCTGTGACCAGAATAGAAGTGAGTTAGTAACACCTACCCAATCAGCACGTTAATTTTGGCTTTAATGAGTTGTAATTCCTCTGGGGCAACTGTTCCTTTCTTCGTTGCTCCTCTTGCCCGCCAGGCGATACTTTTTACCTGATCAGCTAACGCTACGCCATCACGTTCCTGACCGGATAGAACAACTTCGAACGGATATCCTTTTGATTGCGTTGTACAAGGAACACACAGACACATACCTGTTTTGTTGTTGTACATGAACGGACTCAGGACAACAGCCGGACGATGTCCGGCTTGCTCGCTACCTTTTGTCGGGTCAAAATCAACCCAAATCAGATCGCCCGTATCGGGTACGTATCGGCTTACCATTACCAGACTTCCTTATCTTTCGGCTCCCCCCAGTCGATATTCTCGTGGAGGTTTTCCGGCGTGATGTCGTTGACCAGTTCAGCAAGCGTAAATACGGGCTCTTTACGCACTGGCTCAATAATTAATTTTCCATCCACCAGGTCAATCTTCACTTCATCATCAATATTCAGATTGAGCGCCTGCATTAACGTAGCCGGGATCCGCACTGCAGGAGAATTTCCCCAACGCTTTACGCTACTGTGGATCATAACCCTTTCCTCAAACCGCTATCATATGTAGATACAGTATATATCAATCTACATTGTAGATACGAGCAAATTTCGGCCTAACTCCCGTGCAACCGACGCGCGTCGATAACATCCGGCACCTGGTTGAGTTTACCCAGCACGCGCCCCAGCACTTGCAGGTTGTAAATCTCAATGGTCATGTCGATGGTCGCCAGTTGCTGTTTGGTGTCGCTACGGCTGGCAACGCCAAGCACGTTCACCTTCTCGTTGGCGAGAATGGTCGTGATATCACGTAACAACCCACTACGATCATTAGCCACCACGCGGACCACCAGCGAATATCCGGCGGAGTAGCTCTCACCCCATACCGCGTCAACAATGCGTTCTGGCGCATGGGAGCGCAGTTCCGCCAGTTGTTCGCAATCGGCGCGGTGTACTGAAATACCGCGTCCCTGGGTAATGAAGCCGACAATCTCATCTCCAGGAATCGGCTGGCAGCAGCGCGCGATGTGGTGCATCAGGTTACCGACCCCTTCTACCACCACACGACCGTTATCTTTACTGCGGTTTTGCGGCGTGTAGCTTTTTTGCTGAAGTTGCTTCAGCGCGGCGGCGTCCTGCTCTTCGGCACTCGGCTTATTAAATTGCGATTGCAGGAAGTTCACCATCTGATTGAGACGGATATCCCCGCCACCAATTGCCGCCAGCAACTCGTCGACATCATTGAAGTTGTAACGCGGCAGCAGATGTTTTTCTGCTTCTTTCAGGCTGATCCCCAGATGTTCCAGCTCGTCGTCAAGGATTTGCCGCCCAGCCAGAATGTTTTTGTCACGGTCCTGTTTACGGAACCAGGCGTGAATTTTCGAACGCCCACGGCTGGTTGTGACGTAACCGAGATTTGGGTTTAACCAGTCACGGCTGGGGTTCGGCTGTTTCTGGGTGATAATTTCAATCTGGTCGCCCATCTGCAGCTGGTAGGTGAACGGCACAATGCGCCCGCCAATTTTTGCCCCGATGCAGCGGTGTCCGACATCACTGTGGATGTGGTAAGCGAAGTCCAGCGGCGTTGATCCCGCAGGCAAATCAACGACATCACCTTTCGGCGTAAAGACGTACACCCGGTCGTCAAAGACCTGGCTGCGTACTTCGTCGAGCATTTCGCCGGAATCAGCCATCTCTTCCTGCCACGCAATCAGTTTACGCAGCCAGGCAATCCGGTCTTCATGTCCCGAACGTGCGCCGCCAGCTGCCGCGCCCTCTTTATATTTCCAGTGCGCAGCAACACCCAACTCTGCATCTTCATGCATCTGTTTGGTGCGGATTTGGATCTCAACGGTTTTGCCACCCGGCCCCAGAACCACGGTATGAATAGACTGATAACCGTTTGGTTTCGGGTTAGCGACGTAATCGTCGAACTCATCCGGCAGGTGGCGATAGTGAGTGTGCACTATCCCCAGTGCGGCATAACAATCCTGTAAACGCTCGGCGACAATACGTACCGCACGCACATCAAACAGCTCATCGAAGGCGAGGTTCTTTTTCTGCATTTTGCGCCAGATGCTGTAGATGTGTTTCGGTCGACCATACACTTCAGCTTTAACGCCTTCAGCTTTCATCTCAGCGCGCAGATGGCCGACAAACTCTTCGATATAGTGTTCGCGGTCGAGACGGCGTTCATGCAGCAGTTTTGCGATGCGTTTGTATTCGGTCGGGTGGAGATAACGGAAGCAGTAATCTTCCAGCTCCCATTTCAGTTGCCCAATCCCAAGACGGTTCGCCAACGGCGCGTAGATATTGGTGCACTCTTTTGCCGCCAGTACGCGTTCATCTTCCGGCGCGTCTTTTACTTCGCGCAGATGAGCAATACGCTCTGCCAGTTTGATGACCACGCAGCGGAAATCATCGACCATCGCCAATAACATCCGGCGAACGTTATCGACCTGTTCGGAGGAAACAGAATCGGTATGCGTCGCTTTCAGCTGGCGGATCGCCGCCATATCACGCACGCCGTGAATAAGGTTAACGACCGACTTACCGACGCTCTCACGCAGCACATCTTCGCTGACTACGTTGGCATCCGCCAGAGGGAACAGCAGCGCCGCCCGCAGCGTGTCAATGTCCATACTTAATGTCGAGAGGATCTCCACCATCTCAACACCACGCCACAATAACAGACTGGCATCCGGATGCCCCTGCGTCTGTTGCAGACAATATGCCCAGGTTTCGGCTAAGCACTCACACGACTTCTGGCTGGTAATACCCAGACTTGCGATCCATTTTTCCGGATCAAATTCACCAGCCTTATTGATATGTGCACTTCTTACCGCAACCATCGTCCTCTCCTTTAGGGACCAGACCTGCCGAAATCGGCAAATCGCAACTATTTAACGCGCGAGAAAAGTACCATCGATTCCAGATGTCCCGTGTGTGGGAACATATCCAGCATCGCCAGTCGCGCAATGGTATATCCTGCTTTTAATAACGCTTCGCTATCCCGAGCCAGCGTTGCAGGGTTACAGGATACATAAACTATACGAATAGGTTCCAGTTTTATAATTTGCTGCATAACACCTGCGGCACCTGCTCGCGCCGGGTCCAGCAACACTTTATCGAAGCCGTTTTTCGCCCACGGCTGCTTTGTGACATCTTCTTCAAGATTTTCGTGATAAAACGTCACATTGTGTAAGCCATTAAGACGCGCATTCTGCTGGCCTTTTTCCACCAGCGCCGGAACACCTTCTACACCGACCACACTGGCAGCTTGTGTCGCCAATGGCAGTGTAAAGTTGCCCATACCGCAGAACAGATCCAGTACGCGATCTTCAGGTTGCACATCCAGCCATTCCAACGCACGCGCTACCATTTTTTGGTTCACACCCGCATTGACCTGAATAAAATCGCGCGGGCTAAAAGTTAAGCGCAACCCATTTGAGTCATACCAGGGCATCTCACCAGAGACGGTTTCGAGTATCTCACTATCGGGGGCGAGATACAGATCCAGTCCTTCAGAATGCGAAAAGCATTCCAGTTTTTCGCGATCTGCCGAACTTAGCGGTGCGGTATGGCGCAAAATCATCAGCGTGCCGCTGGTTGCCTGTACCAGTTCAACATGACCAAGATGGCGCATAGCTTGTAAGCTGCCCAGGCATGCCCTGACTTTGGGCAGCAATGCTTCAAGTTGGGGCACTAAAATGGGGCATTGTTTAACGTCGACAATGTCACTGGAGCCCGCTTTGCGAAACCCCATCTGAAGTTGCTGTGTTTTCGGTAAGTAGTTCAAACTTAAACGCGCGCGACGGCGATAGCCCCAGGGAACATCGGCGATCACTTCAGAGACTTCGTGTTTCATTAATCGGGCGAGTGCCGCACTTTTGCTTCGCTGCTGTAAATCCACACTGGCGTGTTGTTGCTGACAGCCGCCGCATACGCCAAAATGAGGACAGCGTGGCGTTTCGCGTTCCGGACTATCGCTTAACCGGCGTACGACTTTAGCGCGGGCATACTGTTTTTTATCTTCAGTAACAGTAACTTCCGCGTTTTCCTGCGGCAATAATCCGGGGATAAATAATGTTTTGCCGTTATGTCGCGCCACACCCTGACCAAAAGAGTCGAGGTCGTTGACTGAAACGGTTATGATCTGACGCGTCGTCGTGCGTCGTTTTGCAGAGTAGAATTGCGCCATTGGCGAGACTTTCTCAATTTAACAGTGTGACCTTAATTGTCCCATAACGGAACTCCATGACCAACTACAGCCTGCGCGCACGCATGATGATTCTGATCCTGGCACCGACCGTCCTTATTGGTTTATTGCTGAGTATCTTTTTCGTCGTGCATCGCTATAACGACTTGCAGCGTCAACTGGAAGATGCCGGTGCCAGCATTATTGAGCCGCTTGCAGTTTCTACTGAATATGGCATGAGCCTGCAAAATCGCGAATCTATCGGTCAGTTAATAAGCGTACTGCATCGTCGCCATTCCGATATTGTTCGCGCGATTTCGGTTTATGATGAAAATAACCGACTCTTTGTCACCTCCAATTTTCATCTTGATCCCTCATCAATGCAGCTCGGCAGCAACGTGCCGTTTCCTCGCCAGCTCACTGTCACTCGTGACGGCGATATTATGATCCTCCGCACGCCGATTATTTCTGAGAGTTACTCCCCCGACGAATCGCCCAGTAGCGATGCCAAAAATAGTCAAAATATGTTGGGATATATTGCGCTGGAGCTGGATCTTAAATCGGTTCGCTTGCAGCAATATAAAGAGATCTTTATTTCCAGCGTGATGATGCTGTTTTGTATCGGTATTGCGCTTATTTTTGGCTGGCGCTTAATGCGCGATGTAACCGGTCCGATTCGCAACATGGTGAATACCGTCGACCGCATCCGTCGCGGGCAACTCGACAGCCGGGTGGAAGGATTTATGCTCGGCGAGCTGGATATGCTGAAAAACGGTATCAACTCGATGGCAATGTCGCTGGCTGCTTATCACGAAGAGATGCAACACAATATCGACCAGGCGACGTCCGATCTGCGTGAGACGCTGGAGCAAATGGAGATTCAGAACGTTGAGTTGGATCTGGCGAAAAAGCGCGCCCAGGAAGCGGCGCGTATTAAATCCGAGTTTCTGGCAAATATGTCACACGAGCTGCGTACACCACTGAATGGTGTTATTGGCTTTACCCGCCTGACGCTGAAAACAGAATTAACACCAACGCAGCGCGATCACCTGAATACGATTGAACGTTCGGCAAATAATTTGCTGGCAATTATTAATGATGTTCTCGACTTCTCGAAACTGGAAGCAGGTAAGCTGATTCTGGAAAGTATTCCATTCCCACTACGCAGCACGCTGGATGAAGTCGTTACTCTGCTGGCACATTCTTCTCACGATAAAGGGTTGGAACTGACGCTCAATATTAAAAGCGACGTGCCTGATAACGTGATCGGCGACCCACTACGATTACAGCAAATCATCACTAACCTGGTGGGGAATGCAATTAAATTCACCGAGAATGGCAACATTGATATTCTGGTAGAAAAACGTGCGCTGAGTAATACCAAAGTGCAAATTGAAGTGCAGATTCGGGATACCGGCATTGGTATTCCTATCAACAAGCAGGGAAAAATATTCGAACGTTTTTATCAGATAGAGAGTGAGCATGTAGGAAGTGATGCCAGTATGTCCCGCCGTCATGGTGGCACCGGGCTGGGGCTGGTGATTACACAAAAACTGGTTAATGAAATGGGCGGCGATATTTCGTTCCATAGCCAGCCGAATCGCGGTTCAACTTTCTGGTTCCACATTAATCTCGATCTGAACCCGAACATTATTATCGAAGGGCCATCCACCCAGTGCCTCGCCGGCAAGCGCCTGGCCTATGTCGAACCAAACTCCGCAGCAGCGCAATGCACGCTGGATATTTTAAGTGAAACGCCGCTGGAAGTGGTTTATAGCCCAACGTTCTCTGCGCTGCCTCCCGCGCATTACGACATGATGTTGTTAGGCATCGCGGTGACCTTCCGCGAGCCGCTAACAATGCAACATGAGCGATTAGCGAAAGCGGTATCGATGACCGATTTCCTGATGCTGGCACTTCCTTGCCATGCACAAGTCAATGCTGAAAAACTTAAGCAAGATGGTATCGGCGCGTGTCTGCTGAAACCATTAACACCTACGCGCCTGTTACCTGCCCTGACGGAATTTTGTCATCACAAACAAAACACGCTTTTGCCTGTAACCGATGAAAGTAAGCTGGCAATGACAGTCATGGCGGTTGATGACAACCCCGCTAACCTGAAACTTATCGGCGCATTGCTGGAAGATATGGTGCAACATGTGGAACTTTGCGATAGCGGGCATCAGGCGGTTGAACGGGCGAAACAGATGCCGTTCGATTTGATCTTAATGGATATTCAAATGCCGGACATGGACGGCATTCGGGCCTGCGAACTCATCCACCAGCTCCCCCATCAGCAACAAACGCCGGTTATCGCGGTAACGGCGCATGCAATGGGCAAAAAGAGAAGCTGCTTGGCGCAGGGATGAGCGATTATCTGGCGAAACCGATTGAAGAAGAGCGATTGCATAATTTGTTGTTGCGCTATAAGCCTGGCAGCGGTATTTCCTCTCGCGTCGTGACGCCCGAAGTCAACGAAATTGTGGTGAACCCGAATGCGACCCTCGACTGGCAACTGGCACTACGCCAGGCAGCAGGAAAAACCGATTTAGCGCGCGATATGGTGCAAATGTTACTCGATTTCCTGCCTGAAGTTCGCAACAAAGTTGAGGAACAGCTGGTTGGAGAAAACCCGGAAGGCCTGGTTGATTTGATTCATAAACTGCATGGCAGTTGCGGCTATAGCGGTGTGCCGCGTATGAAGAATCTCTGCCAACTGATCGAACAACAGCTACGTAGCGGTACTAAAGAAGAAGATTTGGAGCCGGAGCTGCTGGAACTGTTGGACGAGATGGATAATGTAGCGCGCGAAGCCAGCAAAATTCTCGGGTAACGGACGTCTTGTCGAGTAGCAATCGGCTTTTTATGAAGCTGGTTTCAGACTGGTGACAAAGTGCCTGTGTTTATGCCGGATGCGGCGTTAACGCCTTATCCGGCCTACAAAACCAATTAAATTCAATGAATTAAAAAATGATGTAGACCTGATACATAGCACAACAGGCTATTTTGCGTTTAGCATCAGTCTCAAGCCGGCTCCAGATAGAGCCGGTTTTGGTTTTCTGTCTTAACGCACCATGCACGGGCGCTTGTTATCGAACGTCCAGCCAGGAATCAGATACTGCATTCCCATCGCATCGTCACGCGCGCCAAGCCCGTGTTTCTGATACAGCTCGTGGGCTTTCATCACCTGATCCATATCGATTTCTACGCCCAATCCTGGTTTTTGCGGCACCTGTACCAGCCCGCCTTTGATCTCAAACGGTTCTTTGGTCAGGCGCTGATTACCTTCCTGCCAGATCCAGTGCGTATCAATAGCAGTAATTTTACCCGGTGCAGCGGCGGCAACATGGGTAAACATCGCCAGGGAAATATCGAAGTGGTTGTTAGAGTGTGAACCCCAGGTCAGGCCAAATTCATGGCACATTTGCGCCACACGTACCGAACCTTGCATCGTCCAGAAATGCGGATCCGCCAGCGGGATATCAACGGATTGCAGGGAGAGCGTATGGCCCATCTGCCGCCAGTCGGTGGCGATCATATTGGTTGCGGTCGGCAGGCCAGTCGCGCGACGGAACTCTGCCATCACTTCACGCCCGGAGAAACCTTGCTCCGCACCACACGGATCTTCTGCATAAGCCAGCGAACCTTTCAGGTATTTACCAATTTTAATCGCTTCGTTCAGCGACCAGGCACCGTTAGGATCGAGGGTAATACGCGCCTGTGGGAAGCGTTGCGCCAGTGCCACAATAGATTCTGCTTCTTCTTCCCCGGCCAGTACACCGCCCTTCAGTTTGAAATCGTTGAAGCCATATTTTTCATAT
>OGYQ01001447.1_pt1 | contig 12287 bp, 14 predicted proteins | sample 1576641 | NCBI WGS metagenome assembly OGYQ01 (sample SAMEA3541476, study PRJEB24748) | human gut metagenome | biome: human gut; feature: human-associated habitat; material: faeces | place: China | collected 2012
CGATTTCGGTGAGGAAGGTTTTTACATCTTCTGACCCTGAACCGTCTAATTGCCATGCCCGCTTTTCAGCGGGTTTTCTTTTTCTCAAATTTCCTCAATCATGCATTTTCCTATAAAGTAAAAAAACAGTAGGAGAATCGAAACAACACGTAAATTCTCCTACTGTTTTCCTTATTTTTTCCTTTTCAAAATGCTATTTTCTCACATCTCCATCCGCAAGCCACGTCTGCACTTCTTCCACACTTGCTTCCACCGCCTGGGCAATCTTTTCCACATCCATTCCCATTTTAGAAAGATTTATGGCTGTCTGCCGACGGCTTTCGCTAATTCCACTTTCACGGCCTTCCCGGATTCCAGCTTCACGGCCTTCCCGGATTCCAGCTTCACGGCCTTCCCGGATTCCAGCCTCTCGCCCTTCCTCCCAGGATGCTTCCCGCTCCTGCCTCAGATGCTTTTCCTGATTATACTCATAGATACTCATATTCTTAGCCTCCGCACGGTTCTTCCTCAAAAAATCCTCCAGAATCCCCTCTTCAATACATTCCACAATAGCATTTTCTACTGCATCCTCAACAGGCAATTCCCTTGCATACTTTCGCACCCGGGCAGTATACTCCGCATACTCCCACAAAACACTGCATGTCTCTAAAAGCTCTGGATTGTGGCCTGCGTTTATATTCAGCATCACTGCCTCCAGCTCCAGTTTATGCTCTGTCTCCTCTGCCGCATACATATCCGACAAACGCAGAGTCCGCTGATCCGGCAGTTCTTCCTGCCCATTATAAAAGATCAGAAACTGCGGCGGCGGGATCTTTACCAACTTCCGGCCGTATAAATTCTCGTTTTCTGTCATCCCCGCATAGAGGTCTCCCAAATACAAAAGCATCCGCAGTGGAAGATTCGGACTGTATGTAGACTGATGCTCATACAGATACAGCCTGGAATCGATCAGAAACGAAACATCATTCTTTATCGACATATAGATGGCGTTCTCCAGGGTATTGATCGTGAGAAGCTCTGGATCCGTATAATGATTTCCACTGACTGCATTATACACCTCCAGCAGCTTTCTTTTGTCCTCCATCAGCCGAATGAAAATCGTAGATTTGTAGGTTCGGTTTGGAACTGAGTTCTGTTTACTCATAACTACCTCCTTCGTCTTAAAATCCTGCAGGAGGTTCCCCATAACAAATCCTCTGTCGTTTTCTTTCTCTGCCTTTTCGCCAAGGCTTCTCAAAAGATTCTTCCGAAACCTCTCTGCCGTGTAAATAGGAATCAAAGCATTGAGATTTCTTTTAGATCTTTTTAGAATGTTCAGATACGGCAACTGCCGCTAAAGAAAAACTGCCAGAAATATAATGCTTTTTTACATAATAGCATAGATTCCTGACAGTTTCTATTAGATTTTATTATTATGCCTCGTCAATCGCCTTGCCGATATCATGACGCATATATTTGTTTTCAAACTGCACCCACTCTGTGGCCGCATAAGCGTTTGCCCTGGCTTCTTTTAAGTCTTTTCCTTTCGCCGTGATGCCAAGAACACGTCCGCCGTTTGTCACAATGTTTTCGCCGTCAAACTTTGTCCCCGCATGGAAGCAGTAATAGCCTTCCTCATCCTTGAATCTTTCCAGACCGCTGATAGGCAGGCCTTTTTCGTAGGATACCGGATACCCTTCACTGGCCAGAACCACACAAACTGCCGCATTATCCTCAAACTGAAGATCCACCTGATCCAGTGTGCCGTCGATGCAGGCCTCCACCACTTCGATGATGTCATTCTTCATCCTTGGAAGCACTACCTGAGCCTCCGGATCTCCGAATCTCGCGTTATATTCCAGAACCTTCGGACCTTCCTCTGTCAGCATCAGCCCAAAAAAGATCACTCCTTTAAACGGCCGTTCCTCTGCCCTCATGGCGTATACCGTAGCCTGGTAAATATGCTTCTGGCAGAACTCATCCACTTCTTTCGTGTAGAACGGACTCGGAGAGAAGGTTCCCATGCCTCCGGTGTTTAATCCGGTATCTCCGTCTCCGGCTCTCTTATGATCCTGAGCAGAGGTCATGGTTTTAATCGTCTTCCCATCTACAAAGGACAGCACAGACACCTCACGTCCTGTCATAAATTCTTCGATCACCATTTCATTTCCGGCATCTCCGAACTTTTTATCCTGCATGATAGTCCTTACGCCCTCTTTTGCTTCCTCCAGGGTATTACAGATCAGCACACCTTTTCCAAGGGCCAGCCCGTCAGCTTTCAATACGATAGGGTACTTGGCTGTCTCAAGATAAGAAAGTGCCTTTTCCGGGTCTGTAAAGTTTTCGTAGGCTGCCGTCGGGATGTTGTATTTTTTCATCAGATCCTTGGAAAAAGCTTTCGAGCCTTCCAGAATAGCAGCCGCTTTTGTCGGTCCGAAGGTACGGATTCCTTCTGCCTCCAGGCAGTCTACCAGCCCTCCTACCAACGGATCGTCCATCCCCACGATGACCAGATCCACTTCCTTTTCCTTCGCAAATGCTGTGATCTTATCAAACTCCATGGCTCCGATGGGCGCACATTCGGCATATTCCGAAATGCCTGCATTGCCCGGTGTACAATAAATCTTGTCCACCTTATCACTCTTTGCCACACTGTATGCAATCGCGTGTTCTCTTCCGCCGCTTCCCACGATCAGTACTTTCATCTTCTCTTAATCCTCCTTAAGAAACTTCTGCGATATTTCCTGTCACCTTCACTCTTCCTTCTGCGATCAGTTCGATGGCTCTTGGAAGGATCTGCCATTCTGCCTGTTCCATCACCCTTCGCTGCAGGATTTCCGGGGTGTCTCCATTCTGCACCTCTACAGCCTTCTGCAAAATGATGGGGCCTGTATCCGTTCCCTCATCCACAAAATGAACGGTAGCGCCTGCCACCTTGACCCCACGGGCCAGTGCGGCTTCATGTACCTTCAGCCCATAGTATCCGGTTCCGCAGAATGAAGGGATTAAGGACGGATGGATATTGATGATCTGATTCGGATACCGTCGGATCATTTCCGGCGGTATCACAACGAGGAAACCTGCCAGTACAATGAGATCCGGTCCGATCTCTTCTACCTTTTCAAGAAACGCTTCATTAAATTCCTGCCGGGATGAAAAATCCTTTGGAGAAATGCACACTGCCGGAATCCCATGCTTTTTTGCCCGCTCCAGGGCATATGCATTTGCATTGTTGCTGATCACGGCCGCGATCCTAGCATTTCTGATCTGCCCGCTCTCGATATTGTCAATAATGGCCTGCAGATTGGTACCGCCTCCGGATACCATGACAACCACATTTAGCATAGCTCGACTCCCTTTTCTCCATCCTCGATACGGCCCACCACATAGGGCTTGTCCCCTGCCTGGCGGATTGCTTCCATCGCCGCATCCACATCTTTAGGATCTACAGCGATCACCATGCCAAGTCCCATATTGTAGGTATTGTACATCATCTGCTCTTCCACATTTCCTTCCTTTGCGATCTTTGCAAAGATCGGAGGAATCGGGTAGCTGTCCTTCTCGATCACGGCCTTTACGCCGTCCTTTAACATTCTGGGGATATTCTCATAAAAGCCGCCTCCGGTAATATGGCTGCATGCTTTTACTGTCACACCGGCATTCTTAACGCTCTTTAACGCCTTTACATAGATCCTGGTCGGTGCAAGCAGTGCCTCGCCAAGGGTGGTTCCCAGATCTTCATGATAGGTTTCCAGGGATTCCTTCGTCATCTCAAACACCTTGCGCACCAGGGAAAATCCGTTGCTATGTACACCAGAGGATGCCATTCCGATCAGAATATCTCCGCCTGTCAGCGCTTCTCCGGTGATCATATCCTTTCTGTCGCAGACGCCCACAGCAAATCCGGCCAGATCATACTCATCCTCTGCCATCAGCCCCGGATGCTCTGCCGTCTCGCCGCCGATCAAGGCCGCTTCTGACTGAAGGCACCCTTCTGCCACACCTTTCACGATATCTGCGATCTTTTCCGGATAATTCTTGCCGCATGCGATATAATCCAGGAAAAATAACGGTTCTCCGCCGGCACAGGCAATATCATTGACGCACATCGCCACGGCGTCGATGCCGATGGTATCGTGTTTGTCAAGGACCATTGCAAGCTTTACCTTCGTTCCGCAGCCATCGGTTCCGGAAAGAAGGACTGGATCCTCCATCTCTTTGATCTTGCTTAATGAAAATGCTCCCGAAAAGCCTCCCAGGCCTCCCAGTACTTCCGGACGCATGGTCTTTTTTACATGCTCCTTCATCAGTTCTACGGACTTGTAGCCTGCTTCAATATCCACGCCTGCCTTCTTATAATCCATAACCAGTCTCCTTTATCTCTTTTTCTACGTTTACTTCTGATCCAGATATGCCTGATAGCCGATCTCATCAAGCTTTGCAGCCTTCGCCTGTACAGTCTCTTTCATCTCTTTGCTGTAGTCTTTCAGCTTCTCCAGCAGCTCCTCATCGGAGACAGCCAGGATCTTTGCTGCAAGGATAGCAGCGTTCATGCCGCCGTCAATCGCTACCGTTGCAACCGGGATTCCCGGCGGCATCTGTACGATAGAGAAAAGTGCGTCCTCTCCCGCCAGGTTCTTGCCGGACATCGGCACGCCGATCACCGGCATCGGGAACAGTGCCGCGCACATTCCCGGAAGATGCGCTGCCATACCTGCACCTGCGATGATCACCTTGATCCCTTTTCCTTCTGCTGCTTTCGCCCACTCAAAGAACACATCCGGTTCTCTGTGTGCGGAGATGATCGTCATCTCATAGTCAATTCCCAGCTTCTCCAGCATGGATGCAGCTTTGCTCATCACCTTCAGGTCCGAGTCGCTGCCCATAACAATTCCTACTTTTGCCATAGTCTTCATCCTCTCTTTCTCATCGTTCATCATAACATGGTTTCTATGCATTTTTCAACGGTTCGTTCAGAACCTCGCAGCCCGGCAGCACGAATCTTCCCTCTTCCAGGAGAGGAATCCTGCCGCCGTCCGCCGTCACGACCGTAATGCTCTTTAGCTCCTCATAGGGAATCGTGATATCCGTGTGGCAATGAAAATATGCCTTTGACACATCCTCTTTCCTGCGGATGGATACGGAATTATCCTTTGCTACGATTTCTTTCCCATTTGGATTGTAGACCCGGATATCCTCGCTCCAGCTGTAACAGGTGTCTCCCACCGCAAAATGGGGACCCATTTTTTCCGCGATCAGGATCGGCATCTTTTCTTCGATCCCGTACTTCTTTGCCGCCACATAAGCCGTGGTATTGGTGCCAATCGCAAACTCTCCAAGTGGCAGTGTCTCATGCCTGTGCAGGATGTTATCCCGGATATAAGCCTTATTTTCCAGCTCCCGCTCAAAATTTCCACAGCTGTAGTCCGCTATCATTCCATTGGCAAAGGTAATCTCCAGATCCCGGTACTGCAGTTCATTCAGATATACCCTGCTGACATGGAGTACCCCGTTTGTCCCTTCCAGTACCGGAGAAGTGAACACTTCTCCCACCGGAATATTGACATCAGCCACACAATTTTCAAAAATCGTCTCCTTCTTTGGATCATTCAGGCGGTGAAGCTGCACCTTCAGATCTGTCCGGTTGCCGTTTCCGCCCAGGATGTGCACATATTCGCCCTGATCCAGCGCATCGATCAGCGTCTGTTGTACCTTTTCGTATACCTTGGCGTCCAAAGTATTGATCCGGATCACCTCGTCAAAGATTTCTTTATAATCCTTTCCGATCTCCGGCACCGGATAGGCAATGATCGTAAAGCTTCTTTCATCTCCCGGAATGTAGCTGTTCACGATCTGGCTCTGCCGACTGTCAAACTGCAATGAGAGCTCTTCTTGTTTAGCAGTAAGGAACAGAGCTTCCTTTGTCTGCTCCGGAGAAAAAGGCTCTTCCCCAAACATCTCGATCACCGCAGGCCCCGCCATCTCTGCCGCCAGTTCCTTGTGATGCTCATAGGTAGTCTTTATAACCTCAAGCTTGCGCTCCATAAATTTCTTATCAAAAAACAGCGCCTGGTCATTGCCATGATCGTAGTCAAACTGCTTATTGGCCACTGCCCCATAATACCCCACCTTCAGATGGCGGCGTTTTGTCAGCACACTGGCGCCGGACCGGCAGAATACTGGACGCAGTCCCATTTCCCGGAAGTTTTCAACCGCCTTTTTGATCACTCTTTCAAATCCCAGCACATACCGGATTTCCACCGTGCCCTTTTTTGACAGATCCTTACCGGTATTTACAAATCCGACACGATACCCCTCCGTATAGACATCGGCCATCTTACAGATCACATCTTCCGAAAGCTCCAGCAGATGTTCTGCCGTTCTTCTCTCGTTTTCACTGATATATTCCCCGAACCGGTAAAGATACCGAAGATCCGAAAGATCGCTGCTGTAGATGATATTCAGCGCAAAGGAACAGTCCGGGTCGATCTGCTCTCTGATCCGGTCCGCCACAAACACATCGCAGTAGTCACTGGCATACCAGTAAATGATCTCTTTAATCTGCTCCTCCTTCGGAATCTCCTCCTCTTCAAACTGCCCGTATATTTCCAGGAAAAGTTCAAGCAGGATATCCAGATACTCTGTTTTCCCCTCAAACACATAGGGAATTGCTCCCCTGAGTTCTGTATAAAGGAAGCTTAATATCTGTCCGTATCCTTCTCCCAGCTCCTTTACCGCAAAAACCGGATTTCCGTAACTTGTACTGTAATTATTCGGCAGAATGTCCCTGTACAGCCGGTCATTCCACGCTTCCAGCTCTGAAAGATCCCGCTTTTCATACTCCCCGCTTTCTATCTCTTTTTTCAGTTCATCGATCATCAGAAGAAAAGATGCCGTTTTTTGAAAAAATTTACGAAACGGCAGTTTTACGCTTTCTTCTCCTCCGATCCTGCCGATTCTTCCGATCGCAAGATCATATCTTTCCTCTATCATCCTCTATAACAGCCCCCTGATAAATAATCCTGCAAGGCCTAAAAGGAACAGCCCGTTCACGCCGATCCCTATCCTGCAGGTAAGATAATTTTTATCCCGCTCCTTTAAGCCGCGGACGCCGAGGGTCACTCCGGCTATGGACAGCGCCACAGTACCCAGCCCCACCAGACCGATCAATACCCCGACTTCTCCTTTGGTCACAAAAGAGATCAGGATCATCAAAAACAAAAGGGCAAAGACCACTGCCCCATAAATACAGGAATACACGCCTTTCCTTGCGTGTCTTAACGGCGCCTGTCCATATTTTGTCCGGATCATTTTGCGCCGCTGCTTTTCTCTTGTTTTTACCGCAGCTTTTGCCCTGTCATCTTCTTTTTTTACTTTTTTTCTTTTTAGTAACATGTCTTCTCCTTATTGCCGCACAGATCACAAATATGATATATCCTGCCAGACCTCCGATCGTATTGAGCAGCAGGTCATCTACATCAAAGCTTCCCACCCTGGAAAACAGCTGAAAAGTTTCTACACAGAGACTCAATCCAAAGCTGTAGAACACGGTTCCCAGGAGACTCCGGTACCTGCTCGCCATTGGAAGAAAGAATCCAAACGGAATGAAAATGATCACATTTCCAAACAAATTGGTAAACATTGCAAAGAATCCGACCTGATCCCGGTATTCCCAGAACCGCCGGATTTCTTTAAACAATACCAGGTTATAATGGTACTCCTGCATTTCTCCTGTCCTGCCATACCAGTCAGAAAATATCAGAAAATATACAATAAAGATCACATACAGTATAAATAAGATTTTTCCAAGGACACGTATCCTCTTCCTTGTCTTATTATTCAAAAAAATGCTTCCTTTCTATATACATAAGTCCCTAGAAAGTGAGACCTTTCTTCTCTTTCTGGAGACGAGCCCCCGTAACGATCGCGATCACTCCCGCCGCGATTCCCACAACTAAAATCACGATTCCCACGGCGATGTTTGCCGCTCCTGCCAGACTCATTGCCTTATATGCTTTTTCGTTCATATGCGTCCCTCCTGATTTCACCTGTTCACCTGCACCTGCCGCATCCGCTACTTTGCGCCGTACTGTTCATAATATGCGTCAATTGCAGATTTTAATGTATCATCGATCACGATTTTTCCCTGACATTCTCTGTTATAAAGGTATTCTACTACCTCTTCCATAGTCACGATCGCAGCCGTATCAAAGCCATATAATTCTTTCACTTCATCAAGCGCGCACTTCTCTCCGCCTTTTCCGACTTCCATACGGTTTAAGGATACCATCAGTCCTTTGATTTCCACATTCGCCGCACCCTTTACCTTCGGCACAGTCTCTTCCATGGATTTTCCGGACGTAGTCACATCCTCGATCATAATGACCCTGTCGCCGTCTTTTAAGCTGCTTCCCAGAAAACTTCCTTTGTCCGCTCCATGATCCTTTTCTTCCTTCCGGTCAGAGCAGTAACGGATTTCTTTTCCATAAAGCTCGCTAAACGCAATTGCAGTCACCACTGCCAGCGGAATTCCCTTGTAAGCAGGTCCGAACAGCACATCAAAATCATCACCATATTTATCGTGAATCGCCTTTGCATAATATTCACCCAGCTTTTTAAGCTGCGTGCCTGTCACATAAGCTCCCGCATTCATAAAAAACGGAGATTTTCTTCCACTTTTCAGTGTGAACTCCCCGAATTTCAACACGTCGCTTTCTACCATAAATTCGATAAACTCCTGCTTGTACTGTTCCATATCTTTCAAACCTCCTACATAATTCTTATCAATTCTAACATACCCGATATAGCTTTTCAATTCTGGAAGCTGAAAATCAACAGATCCGTCTTTCCTTTAAAAATCTTTGCAAAAAGGAAGTGGGAGTTCCACTTCCTTTTCTTCTCATTATCTTATGCCTGATATCTGGATATCAGTTCCTCCAGTGACACCGGCTCTGACTCCCCGTTCGGCAGGACGCCTTCATGTGCATTCAATCCCAGCACCAGTTCCTGAACCGCTGTACCAAATTCCGGTTCCAGATCATTCGCCCTGATATCCACTGCACTTCCGATATACACTGGCACCGAGAACAAGCGTCCAAGCAGAATCTCTACACTTTCCGGCTGATAAAATCCGTCAAATCCCATATCTTCCATATCTCCCAGCGTCATGATTGCTGACAGCTGGAACATTTCATCATCCAGGAACAAATCCCGTTTATTGAAAAATAGCGCAGAAAGAGGAATCTGCTTCCCGCTCATGATCCGGATCGAATCCGTAAGTTCGTCTGATGTGCCTGTTGTAGCGTCACAAACTCCTATATAGCCGTTTAGATAAGCTCCTGGCTCTTCCAGATAATGAAACAGCTCCAACGGATTCTCAAAGATGATTAGGGAAATATCATCAGAAAGCTTTCCGCTCTCTAACAGGCGCTCCACCAGCGTATGTCTGCCGCTTTCCGCCTCACCCACGACAGCAATCTTATACTTTTTCTCCTCTTGCCCTGGCTCGGCAGGCCCCTTTTGCCCCATTTCCTTTGGCGGCTCCACTGGCTTTGCTGGCTCTGCCTGTTTCGGCGGCTCCACTGGCTTTGCTGGCTCTGCCTGTTTCGGCGGTTCCACTGGCTTTGGCGGCTCTGCCTGTTTCGATGGCTTGGACGGCTTCGGTTCAGCTGCCGGCTTGGATGCCTCTACTGCCTTTGCCGGTTTTTCTGGCCCACTCACATTCTGGTTCCCGCCTTTCAGGATCGTATTCAGAATTTCTGGAAATTCCTTGTGAATACTGAAGAAAAAACTCCGCTTAGTTCCATCCTCATATGTCACGATGCAGTCCGACTCCTCTACCTCAACAGACACCATGTGATCCAGCGGAAGCGGATTGGCTTTTTTATTAAACATCGTGCTGGAGTAAATCCCCTTCTCGGTAACGAGATACCCCTTTTTCCCGTTCGAAAGCATAGTTTCATCAAGGACCGCAATAACCTCTGCTGCTGTTGCTCCTTTCGCATACGAACGGATCGCATTGTCAATCTGCTTTGGTTTAAGTTCCTCCCGAAACTCAAAATGAAAGCTCTTCTTGCTCTCATGTGCCTGGATGGCACTTCTGATGATTTTCTCTTCCATAACCTTTCTCCTGTCTTGATTATTTCACGGTTTCCGCCGCCTTACAGATCTTTCAGAATTTCTCCATAATCCTTTCTGATCTTCTCCTCCATTACGGCAAAAGCCGGAATATACCTTTCCAAAATCAAAGACACCATTTGTTTTGCAGCTTCTCCATTATAGATATGTGTCATGTCATTTCTGGCTCTAAGCATTTCCAGCCAAATTTCTTCATCCAGATAATCATATATCGCATATGACGCCTTTATAATTTCTCTTGGGGATCCGGAGTTTGCGATACTTTTCCCCTCATAACGCAGCAGTTCCTTCAGAACTTTCCAACTAAGTTCAAATTGTATAAAAAATTTATCAATAATACCACTAATGATAAATTCGTTATCCAGGTCTTCATATTTTGCTTTTTTCAAAACTTCCAGGTTAGAGCTGAAATTTTCAAATCTTTCCATACTTCATCACCTATCAAAAGAGTATCATTGCAGAGGGCTCCTTGCAAGTCACAGCTTAAGTTCCATCCATGCACCGGAATCCCGGAATCCATATTTCTGATACACCGGCCTGCCCCATTTTGACGCATACAAGATCAATTTATGAATGTGCCGCTCTCTGGCCTCTTTTGCAAGCCGTTCCAGGATCTCTGAGGCAATCCCTCTTCCCCGAAAATCAGGATCCGTATACATGTTGGCAATATACCCCTGTTTTCCCGTTTTGTTTGTAAACGAAGGTGGAAAATCCATAAAAATGATTGCTCCTGTGGCAATGATCCTCTCGTCCTCTTCTGCCACCCATTCCACCAGAGAACCGTCAGACATTTTTTTCTCGAAGTAGTCTGTCAGTTCATAGTCCATATCCAGATCCGGTTTCTGTCCTTCATCTATAAGCTGTTTTTTTCGCAAATCTGCCAGGACTGGAATATCCCTGACCTCAGCTCTTCTGTAATTCATCCCTTTATCCTTTCAGCCCACGGGCCTGGCGGTCCATATCTTCTATAAGTCTATAAGATTATTATAGGGTATTTCTCATGATTTTCAAATCTTTCCTTCCGAAAAATTAAAAGACTGTGAACTCTGTGAACTTTTCGGGAGTTTCGTTGAAATCTCCCGGGAAATCTGCTAAGTATAGGAATGAGAAAGGAGACGTCTATGTTCGGATATATCGTATGCATCAAGGACAAATTAGACAAAGCAGAGCTGGAACGCTACCAGCATATATACTGCGGACTGTGCCGGAATCTGAAAAACCGGTACGGCCAGCTCCATCGTCTGAATCTTTCCTACGATATGACCTTTATCATCCTGCTGCTGTCATCACTCTATGAGCCGGAGGAGACGGAAACCTCTTTTCGGTGCAGCCTTCATCCTACCAGCCAGAAGACGGTGGCAGAAAATAAATTTACAGATTATGCGGCAGACATGACCATCCTCCTGTCCTATTTCAAATGTATGGACGACTGGAAGGATGAAGGGAAACACCTTCGTCACTGGTACGCATCCCTGCTGAAAAAGGAATACCAGCGGCTGAAGACTATTTATCCCAGGCAGTGCCGCTCTGTAAGCAGCAGTATTCAGGCCCTGGAAAACATAGAGACTAAGGATCCCTCTCAGTTCGATCAGGCCATCAACCTCTCCGGAGAAATGCTGTCGGAGATTTTCGTTTATCATGAGGATTTCTGGAGCACCAGCCTCAAAAGTCTGGGGTTTGAGATCGGCCGGTTCATCTATCTGATGGACGCATCCATGGATTATGAAAAAGACAAAAAGAAGCAGAATTACAATCCTTTGTTCCATATGAAAAAGCATCCGGAGGAAATGCAGGAAATTCTGGAGATCCCGATCGGAAATGCCGTAAGGATCTTTGAGAAGCTGCCGCTTTTGCAGGACGTCCATCTCATGCGGAACATCTTGTATGGCGGTGTCTGGCAGCAATACTTTACAAAATATCAAAGGAAGGGGAAAAACAATGGTTGATGATCCATATAAGGTACTGAGGGTATCAAGAGACGCCTCAAAGGACGAGATAAAACGGGCCTACCGCGCCAAAGCCAAGGAATACCATCCGGATCTTCACCCGGACGATCCTCTGGCAGCTGATAAAATGAACGAGATCAACGAGGCCTATGATATGCTGAACAATCCGGAAAAATACCAGTCACGAATGCAGGGCCAGCAAAGGAATGGCGGATACCGGCAGGG
>OGYQ01001449.1_pt1 | contig 12283 bp, 9 predicted proteins | sample 1576641 | NCBI WGS metagenome assembly OGYQ01 (sample SAMEA3541476, study PRJEB24748) | human gut metagenome | biome: human gut; feature: human-associated habitat; material: faeces | place: China | collected 2012
TTGCCAGTACAAAGATAAATTTTACCTCGCCGGATTCTCCGGCTGACTCATAAATAAAAGGTTTTCTGCATCTTACAAATCCAACGCCCGGTTTCAGGACTTCACTGCATTTTCCATGAGGAATTGCAACATAATTTCCCATATATGTAGGTCCCAGGCTTTCTCTGTACTCTAACGCTTCTTTATAGGCTTTTGCATCTGATACAAAACCTGCCTCTTCAAATCTGCGGGTCATTGTATCAAACATATCTTCCTTATCTTTAAAAGGCTCACAATCAAGGATTACCATTTCCGGGAGCAGCACTTCCGCTAAATTTACATCTCCCATGAAATGCCTCCTTTATCCTGTTTTATTTTCCATTCCTAAATGCTGAAATAACATCTTTTGCATAATCTTTCATAAACTCATAGGCCGCTTCCTGTAATTCATGGTATGCGATCGTTCCTTTGGTCTCTTCTACTTTATCCGCCACAAACTTTGTTGCCGCCTTTGCCATATACGAATAATAATTGATTTTTGAGCATCCGGCAGAAATCGCTGTCTGCACTTGATCAAATGCGACTCCGGAAGCTCCATGCATTACAATACGGCAGCTGTCCGGAATTTCTTTTCGAAGAGCTTTTACTCTGTCAATATCCAGTACCGGAGGTTCTGCGTAAATTCCATGCATGGTTCCGAAACATACAGCCAGTGCATCGCATCCGGTCTCTTCCGCAAACTTTTTAGCTTCATCCGGTTTTGTAAAGAACTCTTTGATGTCTTCATTTGTAAGGACTCTGCTTTCCGGGTCTTCCTCTCCATGGGTATCCTCTGCTGTAGATGCCATAACCCCGAGTTCTGCTTCCACCGTGATTCCTGCAGCATGAGCAAACTGTACGAACTTTTTCACTTTTTCGACATTTTCCTCAAAAGGAAGCGCGCTGCAGTCATACATGATAGATGGGAATCCGATTTTTACAGCTCGCATAAGGAATTCATAATCACTGCCATGATCCAGATGAACGCATACCGGAACTCTTGCTTCTCTTGCATATTTCAGCATAACCGGTCCGATTCTCTCGATTGGAATCAGAGAATCATGCACCTGTGCATGGTCAATGATAATTGGTGTGTTCAGTTCCTCTGCCGCTCCAATCACTGCACGGACTGTTTCTTCGTTTGGTGTGTTAATACATGGGATCGCATATCCTTCTGATTCTGCAGTTTCCAAGATTTTTTTCAAATTTACCAGCATTTCTTTTCCCTCCTAAATTATTTGTCGTATTCATTACGCTGCGTCATCCAATTTCCTTCATCAGGAAATCATAAATCGTTTCAGGATCTTTTGCTTCAATCATTTTGTTGATCATATCTTTATGGTCAATCAGGCTGTACAGAAATTTAAACAGCATCAGAATTTCATTGGACTGCTCATAATTGATGGCGAGAAAGAACACAAGTTTCACTTTGGAATTTTCTGACCATCGGACAGGATACTTCATTCTAAGAATCGCTATGCCGCTTTTCTTTACACTTTCCTTGTAAATATGAACCATGGCAATCTGGCTTCCTATTGTTGTTGGACGTTTTTCTTCCAGATCATAAACTTTTCCTGTTACATCCTGTTCCAGACATCCCTGCTCCATCAGCAGTCTGCTGGCTTCCTGTATCGCCTCTTTCTTTGTATTAACTGACACATCTGTCATGATCAGTTCTTTTTGAAAGGTATGGCGTATGGTGCCTATGACTTTCTGGTTTTGTCTCTGTTTCTCATATTTATCAATGCAATTTCTGATCTTATTCAGATCCATCGGACTGACATGCTTTGTAATTTCAATTTCATTTTCCCGTTTCTGTTTCAGGGGCACTGTTGATATTACAATCTTCCCTTTTGCCCTGTCAGGATCATATTGATAAATATGAAGCATTTTTACAATTTCCAGATTATCAATTTCATTTTCAATTTTCATTGCGTCATATGCTGTTGTATACGGATCTGTGGCTGTAACAAAAATACCCTGCCTGCTGCCGTAACTTATGACTGCTGTCTGATGAATCAGCAGTGTGATCCATGCAATCTCATCCTGCGTCAATACAAATCCCAGTTCTTCTTCCAGCCTTGCCGCATATGCAAGACATACCGCATAAATACTGTGAAGCTGCTGCTGGACATCTTTATGGAGATCGTCCCATTCTGCCAGCATATAATCCCGTTTGATTTTTATTGTTTGTAAAAAAACAGCAATTTGTTTTTCCAGTTCCCTCAGGCGAATGGCGTTTTCTTTCTGTATGGCCTGCAGGACAATAAAGATATAATCTTCCGCTAAATCCATCAGCTTTTCATCCTGCACCTTTCCCGCCGGATCACAGGTCTTGGCAACAAACAATTTGGCTGCCAGAAATCTGTATTCCAGATCCATTTCTGTCTCCATCGGAAACATTTTATCCAGGATCCCTTTTGCGGCTTCGAGATAAGATTTCTCCAGTTCTGTCATTTTACGGTCCGCAGTATTGGTAATTTTTTTCCCTTCCTCAATCCTGCTTTTAGACATCAGCAGATATTCTGTCAGTCGGCAGAAAGAAATATCAATTAAAATGATACCAAGCTTTTTTTCACTCTGCGCCAGATATTCCTGCACCATCATAATGTCGTTTTTTGAATAATATTGTGAAAAAAATGTATACGCTCTCTTGCTGATCCGATAATCAAGTTTCGCTGGAAGATCTTCAATGTAGGCGTGTTTCCAGTATTTTGCATTTCTTATATCAATCAGTGCCTGACGAAAATCGAATTCATGACCCAGGATTTCAATCCCACGGTTTCTTCGTTTTATCAGTTTTAAGTGAAACTGTTTCAGATATTCCTTTATCTCATTTAAATCTTTTTGAATCACTTGTCTGCTGACACATAATTCTTCTGAAAACAATCCGATCGTATAATTTGCCGGGAAATTAAACAGAATGTCCAGAATGTAATTTTTTCGATAAACGAAAGATTCCGGATTGCTGTTTGCATAAGAATCCAGTTCTTCTACAATTTTTTCCCTTTCTTTATCCGACGCCACCATGCAGATTCCTTTTCTTGGAACACGAAGCAGTCTGGCTCCGTATTCTTCGATCTGTTCTGCAATATCCCCCAGAGAATGCTTGATGCTGCTGACCGATATGTTTGTCATCTCTGAAAGTTCTTCTATAGAATAAAATCCATACATATCCACCATTGCGCGAATTACTTTTTCTTGCAGGTTATTCATGACAGGCCTCCTCAATGAATAAAAACCAAAAGCAGTTGTATGTTTTAACTACTTTATGGTTCTATTATAACGATTGATTGTTACATTTGTACATATGTCATAAAATCGGATTTTGTACTGATATTGATACAATTAGTGCAAAATAATTCATTGCAAAAACAGAACATCCGTATAAATGTCACCATCAAATAGTGATATTTGCTGATGTCACCATTGAATGATGTCATGATTTAATGTCACTATTGAATGGGGACAATACCCCCATATCAATTCCTTGTTTCCGGTCTGATCCGCACCTATAATGAAATTAAAGAAACAAAGAAAAAATATTTTAAAAGGAGGATGCGAAACATGAAAAACGCAGTACAAAGATTCGGAAAGTTCTTAAGCGCTATGGTCATGCCTAACATCGGCGCATTCATCGCATGGGGACTGATCACCGCATTATTTATCGCAGATGGCTGGATTCCAAATGCAAAGCTCGCTTCCATTCAGCCGTTTATGCTTTACTTCCTGCTGCCAGCCCTGATTGCTTTTACAGGCGGTAAGATGGTAGGCGGAGACCGAGGCGGAGTTATGGGCGCCATCGCCGTTATGGGATGTATCGCCGGAAGTACCACCATATCCGCTGAAGGTATTACAGGCACACCAATGTTAATGGGTGCCATGGTTATGGGACCTTTCGCCGGATGGGTCATTAAGAAATTTGACAAATTTATGGAAACCCGCATGCCGGCCGGATTTGAAATGCTGATCAACAACTTCTCCGTTGGTATCCTTGGTATGCTGGTGGCAATCATCGGCTATTACTTAGTCGGACCGGTTATGAGCGCTATTCTGGCAGTACTGACAGCAGGTGTCAACGTACTGATCAAAGTAAACTTACTTCCACTGGCTGCCATCTTCATTGAGCCTGCAAAGGTATTGTTCCTGAACAACGCAATCAACCATGGTATTTTCACACCAATCGCAATCGAACAGGCCGCAGAAGCCGGAAAATCCATCATGTATATGTTAGAGCCTAACCCAGGTCCTGGTCTTGGCGTTCTTCTCGCATACTGGATCTTCTGTAAAGATAAAACAACAAAAGATTCCGCACCTGGAGCTATCATCATCCACTTATTCGGTGGTATTCATGAAATCTACTTCCCATATGTATTGATGAATCCACTGGTTATTGTCGCTCCGATCGCCGGTAACATTTGTGCGATCTTATGGTTCTCAATCACCGGATGCGGTCTTGTAGGTCCTGCTTCCCCAGGTTCCATTATCACTTACCTGTCCATGTCACCAAGAAGTCAGATTCTGCTTACTTTAATTGGCGTCGTGATCGCAGCCGGAGTCTCCTTCCTGATTGCCTCACCAATCATAAAGATGTCAAATGGCAAGAGTCTGGAAGAAGCACAGGGCGATATGGCCGCAGCAAAAGCGCAGGCCAAAGGCACCGCAGCTGTTCCGGCATCAGACGGAGAGCCTAAGAAAGCTGACGAAATTAAGAAGATCATCTTTGCCTGCGATGCAGGTATGGGATCATCCGCAATGGGCGCTACCAAATTCCGTAACCGTATCAAGGGACTTCGTCCTGACATTACAGTAGCAAATACTTCCGTAGATAATATCCCTGCTGACTGTGACATCGCGGTTGTACAGGAAATCTTAGTCGACCGTGCCGTAAAAGCCGCGCCTCAGGCTCAGATGGTAACGATTGGAAACTTCCTTGCAGACCCGAAATTAGACCAGTTATATGACCAGGTAACATCTGTTGGCCCGCAGGCCCCTGCAGCAGAAGCAGAAACAGCACCGGCAGCAGAAGCAGAAACCTCCGCTGTCAATGAAAAAATCCTGGTAGAAGAAGGTATTAAAATCGGACTGAAATCCGTACCAATGAATGACGCAATCACCGCAGCAGGTAAACTTTTGAACGAATTAGGATATGTAGATGAAGAATACATACCTGCAATGATCAAACGTAATGAAGAAGCTTCTGTTTACATGGGAATGGGAATCGCGATTCCTCATGGAACAGTTGATGCCAAGAACAGAGTAAAGAAGAGCGGCATCGTTATTCTCCAGTATCCGGAAGGTGTAGAATTCGATGGAGAGAAAGCTGAATTAGTCATCGGTATCGCCGGAGTCGGAGATGAACACCTGGCAATCTTAGGGCGAATTACAGAAGTCCTTGATGATCCAAAACAGTTAGAAATGATGAAAACAACGAAAAACATTGATGAAATCATGAGTTTATTCCGCTAAAGACGAATCAGAAAAGGGAAAAGGTACATCGGGATCGATGTGGTGTACCTTTTTCCCAAAAACAGTAAAAATTCGTAAGAGCATACTTTTTTTGTAAAAGGAGGAGCAAAAAAATGAAAAAAGCAATTCAGTTTGGAGCCGGAAACATTGGACGTGGATTTATTGGAGGCCTGCTTTCCAATGCAGGATATCATGTAGTATTTGCAGACGTAAACATGACAATCATTGACCGGATCAATGCAGACAAGAAATATACCATCTATGTAAAAGACGTGGAAAGCAGTGAACAGATCATTACAGATATCAGCGGAGTGGATTCCACAAAGCCAGAAGTTATCAGGGAAATCAAGGATGCTGAAATCATTACTACTGCTGTTGGGCTGCGTGTTCTTCCAATTATTGCGCCAGCCGTTGCAGACGGAATCAAAGCAAGAATGAAAGATGGTTCAGAAAAATATCTCAATATCATTGCCTGTGAAAATGCAATCCGCGGCAGTTCCCAGTTAAAAGAGGCTGTTTACAGTCACTTCACAGATGAAGAAAAAGCTTATGCTGACCAGTATGTCGGCTTCCCAGACTGTTCCGTTGACCGTATCGTTCCTCCTGTTCGTCTTGACAATCCAATCGATGTCGTTGTAGAGAATTACTATGAGTGGAATGTCGAAGAAGCTTCTTTTAAAGGAGAAGTTCCTAAGATCGACGGCATGAACCTGGCTGATAACCTGATGGCATATATTGAACGTAAATTATTTACATTGAACACAGGACACTGCATCGCTGCATATCTTGGATACTACAAAGGATATAAGACAATTGATGAGAGCATCAAAGATGAAGAAATCTTTACCATCGTGAAGAAAGCAATGCAGCAGAGCGGAATGGCTCTGGTTAAAAAATATGGTTTCGACAAGGAGGCTCATTTTAAATACATTGACAAGATCATCAATCGTTTCAAAAATCCATATCTTGAAGATGATCCTGCTCGTGTAGGAAGAGAACCTCTCCGTAAACTGAGCGCAGCGGATCGTCTTGCGAAGCCGGTAACAACTGCTTTGAAATATAACCTTCCGGTAGACGCATTGCTGACAGGTATGGCTGCCGCATTGAAATATGATAACCCGGATGATCCGCAGAGCGCAGAACTGCAGGATAAGATCAAAAATCTTGGGGTAAAAAACGCATTAAAAGAAATTTCCGGAATTGAAAATGAAAGCATCCTGGATCAGGTTGCAGAGATTTATACAAATATCCTCTAAAAAGGTTATAAATAATATTTATTTATACATTAATGATACACTTACTTCATTTAGCGTTGTCAACGGCAAAGACTGACAGACAAAAATCTGTCAGTCTTTTGCCGTTATCCTATTTGAATCTCTCCTTATTGTATCTCCCTGATACGTTCGATGATACTCTTTTTTTTATCAATGATATGATAGAAAATCACTGGTACCAGAGCGCATATCATCAAAATAATTGCTGCCATTCCTAATATCCATATCCACGGTATCTCAAACGGTATCTGATTGCTATTCATTTTCTCATAGATCACATAGGTGATGCCAATCCCCGCGGCAGCTGTAATCAGCCATGAAAACAGCCCGTACAAGATTCCTTCTCTTACCAGCATTCCTCTCATCTGTCGTTTTGTCATACCGATTCCTTCCAGGAGCGCCAGCTCCGACTGCCGGCTGGAAATATTTCCTGATACGGTATTGATATAATTCATAATACCGATCCACGCAATGATCACGGTCAGGCCAATTCCTACTCCCATCATATTTCCCTGCGCTCTCCGCGCTTCTTTCAAATCCTCTATCTTTGAAGTATAGGAAAAATCTTTTCGTCCGGGAGTTTCCCGGATTTTCTGCAGAACTTTTTGTTCTGTTTCCTGATCATAAGGTTCTTTATAGCTGATATTCATTCTAAACACAAGAGTTCCTGTCATCTCTTTCATATAATCCTGACTGATCAGAATCACCAGTCCTTTTCCGGAACCTGCCCCATAATATTCTTCAGAAACCAAATCTCCGATTGTTATCTTTTCTTCCGGCGATCCCTGTCTGTCTTCCCAGAAAGTCAGTGTTTTCCCCAAAAATGTACTTTCTGGAAGACTCATTGCTCCATCATACAGCAGGCAGGTTTTTCCTTCTCTAAAATCTTTCCATTCTGTTTTAAGGTTTTCATTTTCTTTCAGATAATCAAATTCCTGACGGCTGATACCATAACAAAAAGAATCAAATCGTTCCGGATGCTCCTTATATTCATTCCGCTCTTTTTCACCAAAAGGCTCCTCCTGCCATTTTTCATAAAATTTTTTCAGCCACGTTTCCGTGATCTCACCGCTCCACGGTACAACGATTTCTGCTCTCTTCAGAGAAGAAACTCTTTCTACTCCGGATAATTTCCGGACAGAATCAATGAACTTTGCATCCATGATCTGCTTCCAGTCGGATTTTTCCTCCTTCAGCAGGGTATCATTCTGAACGATCAGATCTTCATTCATATAATTGGTATAAACAGTTCTGGCCCCATGGCTTTGAATCAGTGTTGTAAGACATAAAAATATACTCAGACTGGCTGCAAGAGACAGGATGACAACGGCCGCTTTTTTCTTATTTTTCCCGATCTGCTCCAGAGCCATTTTCCATAAAACCGGTCCTCTTCTTATTTTATGCCGTCTCCGGTTTTCTGAACTGCCGCGGTAACACATGGCATCCACCGGAGATACGGATCCTGCAGTTTTTATGGCATTCTGGTTTCCCATAAAAATCGTCGCCGCTGCAACTCCCACTGCCAGGACGAACACTGCCGGATGAAAGACCACGTGAATATCATCCTGATGGATTCCAAGGGCTGTAACAATAAATGGAATCAATCGAAAAGAAACCACGATTCCCAGGCTCATTCCCACTGCGATTCCGGCTGCGCCCAGCAGTGCCATCTGACGTCTTAGAAATTTTCTGATCTGCCAGTTTGTCATTCCTATGGTCTCCAGAAGGCCATAATATCTGATATTGGCTGATACTGACAGACTAAGAATATTGTAAATCAAAAGATAGGCGCTCAGACAGATCGCCGCTGCCAGTCCGGCCGCGCCTGTCATTACTTCCATCCAGCTGCTCATTTCCTGACTAAATTCAAAATACTGCTGTTCTCCCAGATTCAGCCGTGTCATGATTTCCTGCCGCTCATTTTCTCTTAAATCTTTCTCATCAAAATTCAGATACATGATCCCGGATCTGGTCTGGTCCAGTGTATAGCCGGAATGCTCAAAAAATTTTTTGAAACAAAAAACACCTGCCGGTCACCATATCCATCCCAGATACCGGATATCGTAAAATTTTTTGTATGCGATCCGTTGTGATCAGTATAAGTCATTTCAAAAGAATCCCCCACCCCCAGATGTTCCATTCCACAGTCTTTTAATGACTTTCTGGTAGCCATCAGTTCGTTTTCCTTCTGCGGATATCTTCCCTGGACCATGTCCCTGGCCGGCGCCATCTGCTTCTTCCAAAATACTTCATCACACCAGATCAGTCCACTGTGAAGAGTACTATCTTTTTTCGTTTTTTCCGGATACCCGCTGTACGCCTGCAGCCCTACTGCCGTGATGTTCTTTCTTTCTCTGCACCATTCCAGCTGTTTCTTTGTAACTCCGCCGACCAGCACGGCGTCAAATTGAGCTCCTTTCTGACGGATATTTTGTATTTTTTCCATTTCCATATAAGTACTGCCTACTGTCAGAACTGTAAAAATCAGAAAAACAGAAAGTATCACTGCTGTTAAAAGCATTCGGTTTTTTGCTTTATTGCGTTTTAAAGACCGTACCGCCATCTTCCACAAGATCCTGTTATTGTATTTCTTCACAGCCGTCACCCCCTCACGATTTTCCCGTCCTTCATATGAACGATCCGGTCTGCCATCTGTGCAATATCCTGGTCATGGGTAATGACAACCAGTGTCTGCTGAAAACGCTTTGCCATTGTCCGAAGCAGACCTATAACATCGTGACTTGTTCCTGTGTCCAGATTTCCAGTTGGTTCATCTGCCAGAACCAGAAGAGGCTTTATGGCTAATGCCCTGGCAATTGCAGCTCTTTGCTGCTGTCCTCCGGAAAGAGTATTTGGCATTGCTTCCTTCTTATCTAAAAGCTGCAGGCTGTCCAGCAGTTCGTCAACCAGTTCCTCATCAACAGCCGCTCCGTCCAATTCTATCGGAAGTATGATATTTTCATATACATTCAGATCTGGTACCAGATTATAGCTCTGAAAAATGAATCCTACATTTCTTCTCCGAAAAACTGCCAGTTTTTCCCTGCTGATTCCTGCCAGGTTTTCCCTCCCACGAAAACATCCCCTTCTGTAGGGATATCCAGTCCGCCAATCATATGAAGAAGCGTACTCTTACCGCTCCCTGACTTTCCGATAATAGAAACAAATTCTCCATCTTCCGCCTGAAAATCTACGCCGTCTAAAGCTTTTATTATATAATTTCCCTGCTTGTAATATTTTTTCAAATTTCTTGTTTTCACCATCCACTGTTTCATTTACTTTCCCCTCCTTCTATATTACAAGCATAACGGACAATTATCACAAAACAGTCTCTTTTACGTTTTATCACAATTTTGTTATAATTCTTTCCGCGGCAGATAAATCTGAAATTCTGCGCCTTTTCCCGGTTCTGAATGCACCTCGATATATCCATTCTGCACTGTGATAATCTTTCTTGTCAGATACAGGCCGATTCCGATCCCTTCTTTTTGTGAAACTTCCGGCTCCCGATAAAACCGCTGAAATATTTCTGCCTGCCGGCTTTGCTCAATTCCTTTTCCTGTATCCCGAATGCTGATTTTCGTGTAGATTTCCTGTTCTTTTGCCGAAATGCTGATTTCACCGCCCGGCTCTGTATATTTCACTGCATTGTCCAGCAGATTAAATACCGCCTCTTCCGTCCACTTACGGTCATGGCACAATAGCAGCGTTTCTGCACAATCCACATAAATCATAATTTTTTTCTTTTCTGCCTTTGGCACAATGGCTGCCACAGCCCTGACCAGAGTTTCATAAAAAGGCTGTAGTTCCATATGAAGAGTTAGAACCCCTGTTTCCAATCGGGACATTTTTACCAGACTTTCCATCAAAAATTCCAGTTTTTCTTCCTGAAGCTGAATTTTCCGGAGAAACTGTCTTCTCTCTTCTTCTGTCAGATCTTCTCGGGTAAGGATTTCCAGATACAGTTTCATATTGGCTGACGGTGTTCTGGTCTGATGGGAAATATCAGAAATCAGTTCTTTCATTTGCTTTTTTTCTTCTATATTTTTCTGATTCTGTTTCTTCCATATATAATCCAATTTTTTCAGTTTGTCATAAGTCCTTCCCCACATAGATTCCTCTGATTCATCCATCCGCCGCATTTCTTTTCCTGCAATCATTTGATCCAGACATTCATCTAAATATGTTCCAAAATCATAAATATCCTGTTTCATCCGGAGATATTTTATACCGAGAGCCGCAGCCCCTGTGAAAAGGACTGCGATTATCACTATTTCAGCCATTGGTACCCCATTCCGTATACATTGGAAATATACTTATGTTCCTCATCTTCTATCTTTTTTCTCAAACGATTAATGTTAACTGCAAGAGCATGTTTATCTACAAACTGCCCGTTGCTGTCCCACAGACGATCCAGAAGCAGGGAATATGTAAGCAGCTGACCTCTGTTCTCTATCAGGATGCGAAGCAGTTTGAATTCTGTGGGCGTTACCATACAATCTTCTTCCTGTTTTGTTACCTTCATCTGTCGAAAGTCTACAGATAAAAAGCCATCATAAAAGCCTTCGGTTTCCCGTTTCTGATTCCGTTTCAAGATCACATCAATCTTTTTGGTCAGCACCCGCAGAGAAAATGGTTTTATGATATAATCTTCTGCTCCTGATTCGTATCCTTTTAGTGCATCTTCTTCTAAATCCCTTGCCGTAATAAACAAAATGGGAATTCCCTCCTTTTCTCTGATTTGCCGGCAGAAAGAAAATCCGTCTCCATCCGGCAATCCCACATCAAGAAGTATCAGATCCGGTCTGCTGTTTATATACATGGCTGCCGCAGTTTTTAAGATATAAGCCTGTATCGGTTCATATCCTGCTTTTCTTATATGAAACGCGATCCCGTTATTTAATTCTTTGTCGTCTTCCACGATCATTATTTTTCTCACATGGTACCTCCATATATACTTATGAAATTTCTGCCTTATATCATTATACCGAAAAATAAAAAAAGCAGAAATAATTGTCACAGGATTGTGATAATTATTTCTGTCTGAAGTTTATTGATGAATATTCACCTGAATGAAATTTCTTATTCATAAACCAGGAAAGAAGCCTGCAAAGCGGGATTCTCCGCCTGCGGCAGGGCCATGAGCAGCATCTTCCGTTCCTATGAAATAAAAAAAGGACCTGCTTCTGCAAGTCCTTTCAGCGTGGGCGAGAAGATTCGAACTCCCGGCCTTCTGGTCCGTAGCCAGACGCTCTATCCAGCTGAGCTACGCCCACATATCAAATTATAACTGCTGTCATACCCGACAACATTAGATATATTACCACATTCTGTCCGTGGTGTCAATACCTAAAATGCCGCAGACCGGAATCGAACCGGTACTCGATTTAACTCGAACGGGATTTTAAGTCCCGCGCGTCTGCCAGTTCCGCCACTGCGGCATATGCCAAAATAAATTCTGACATATAAATGGGACCAACAGGGCTCGAACCTGTGACCCTCTGCTTGTAAGGCAGATGCTC
>OGYQ01001451.1_pt1 | contig 12278 bp, 9 predicted proteins | sample 1576641 | NCBI WGS metagenome assembly OGYQ01 (sample SAMEA3541476, study PRJEB24748) | human gut metagenome | biome: human gut; feature: human-associated habitat; material: faeces | place: China | collected 2012
GATGTCAGAGATTATCAGGGCTATAAATGGTCATATCCGCGTATTGGCGGACATGAATACAGTGCGGTAATAGAACATATAGGAACAGGTGTGGATTCCAGTCTGTTTCATATAGGTGATAAGGTTATCAACTATATTATTGATGATTGCGGGGTCTGTCCGGACTGTAAGCATCATCATGAAAATATATGCAGTAATTTCACAAAGGGAACTGCTTATTTCAATGAAAACGGCTTTTCGGGCTTTTATGGCTTTTCAGAATATGCAGTGGTAAAGGCACGCCATCTGTATGTGTATCCTAAGGAAACACCGGATGATGAAGCCGCATTCACAGAACCGCTGGCATGTGTTATTAACAGTATCAATCGTTCCCATATCAAAATGGGAGATGATGTTGTTGTCATCGGAGGCGGTGTTATGGGACTGCTGCATGTACTGTGTGCGAAGCGACAGGGGGCACGCGTTATCCTGAGTGAAACGGATGCAAAGCGGCGCTCATTTGGATTGAAGCTGGGTGCTGATATTGTAATTGATCCGCTGGAATCCGATCCTGTTGAGCAGGTTAAAAAGCTGACAAACGGCCGAGGGGCAAATGTTGTTGAGAATACGACAGCAATTCCTTCCGTAGCAGCACAGGCAATTCAGATGACTGCAAAAAGCGGGTTGTGCAATATGTTCAGCTCCATTCATCCCAACGAGCCGATTCTTGTGGATGCGGGACGTCTTCACTCTCAGGAGATTGTGGTAACCGGTACCCAGAATGGAACCATTGAGACCTTTGCACAGGCAATTGACTGTATTTCCAAAGGAATCATTGATGTGAAGCCGTTGATTGAGGCTGTGTACGATTATGAGGATGTTGTGGAAGCAATGGAATGTGCAAGCCGTCCGGATACCTATAAAGTTATGCTGCGTTTCTCAGAATAATAGCGTCAAACACCCTGAGAATATACCGTAAGCATGCGTATTGTATAAGCTTGATGAAAAAGCAGCTGAATCATAAAGGAGGAGAAAATTTATGTTAGCAAATCTGAATGAGGTATGGAAGCTTGCCGATGAGAAGAAAATCGCCATCGGTGCTTTCAATATCGTGAATTTTGAAAATATACTGGCTGTACTGGATACAGCAGAGAAACTGAATATGCCGGTGATTCTTGCGTTTGCACAGACGCATGAGGAGAATAATGTCATGAATCTGGATACGATCGGACCTGTTATGGTACTGATGGCACAGCGCGCAAAGGTGCCTGTGGTCGTTCATCTGGATCATGGTGTAAATCTGGATTACATTGAAAAATCTCTGAAAATGGGATTCACCTCTGTTATGTTTGACGGTTCCGCACTGACCTATGAAGAGAATATCAGGCAGACAAAGGAAGCTGTTGCCTTAGCTCGTAAATATGGGGTGTCCATAGAGGCTGAAATCGGTAAAATGGCAGGGATTACCTTAAATAATGAAGGTGTTACAGAAAACCGTGCATCAGATCGCAGGAATTACACAGATCCTGCAGAGGCGAAGGATTTTGTCGAGAAGACGGGAGTGGACTGTCTGGCATGCTCATTCGGAACGGTGCACGGCGAATATTTTTCAGAGCCGAAGCTTGACTTTGAACTGGTAAAGGAATTAAAGGAGGCAGCCGGTGTGCCCATCGTCATGCATGGAGGAAGCGGTGTAAGTCATGCGGATTACAAGAAGGTTATCGCAAACGGTGTTCGTAAAATCAATTACTTTACGTATATGGACAAAGCAGGAGGAGAAGGCGTAAATGCTGTATCTCCCGTGAAATATTTTCATGATGCCGCCAAAGCAGGACAGGATGCTATGCAGAAGGATATAGAGTCTGCAATGCGCTGTTTTGTGAATATGGATTAGGGTGATCTTATGAAAATGAAGGTAGCAACATTTGAAATCAATGATTACCTTAGTCATGCGTTTACATGTGATTGCGGAAAGCAGCATACCACCCGTCTGGAGCATGTCCGTGTTTGTGATCATGTGAAGGAGGATATCCTGAAGTATTTGCAGGAGCATGCATATCATACAGTCTATATGATTGAGGACGAAAATACCTGCCGTGTATATGGGGAAGAGCTTGAGGCTTATTTAAACCCTAATAGAATCGCGAGCGATCGTGTCATCCTTGAAGCGGATGTTGTTCCGAATGAAGCCTCTGTATTTCGTATTCTGGTGAATATGAAGCGTCAATATGATTACATTTTAGGCGTCGGGTCCGGAACTTTAAACGACTTGTGCAAATTCATTTCCTATAAGCTTTCACTGAACTATGGAATTGCGGCAACCGCTCCGAGTATGGACGGCTTTGCTTCTGTTGGCGCCGCACTGATTACTGATAATCTTAAAACAACCTATGACTGTCATGTGCCGACTGCAATTTTTGGTGATCTGGATGTACTGGCAAATGCACCGCTGGATATGATTAAGGCAGGTCTTGGAGATATTGTAGGAAAGTATAACTGTCTGGTTGACTGGAAAATTGCAAATATGATCAACGGGGAATATTACTGTCAGACAATTGTTGATATGGTTTATAAATCTATCAAGGAGGTTGTAGCGCACGCAGATGGAGTAATGACACGCGATAAAGCGGCGGTTAAGGCAATTACAGAGGCATTGATTGAAACCGGTATGGCTATGGGATTCGTCGGCAATTCACGTCCGGCATCCGGCAGTGAGCATCATGTTTCGCATTACTGGGAAATGAAATTTTTATTTGCTCATCATGCACCGGTATTCCATGGAACTAAGGTGGGGCTGGCAACACCGGGAGTAATCGCCATGTGGAAGAAGCTTGCCCGGGACGGTATCGATTTTGCGGCATGTAGGAAGCGTGTAAAGGCATTTGATAAAGCTGCCTGGGAAGCAATGGTACTTGACCGCTTTGAAGCAGCCGCACCCGGAGTTCTTGCTTTGGAGGAAAAAGCCGGTAAGAATGATATAGAAGCAGCTTTGAAACGTATTGATATCATGGAAGAAAAATGGCCGGATATTCAGGCAGTCATTGAACAGGAGCTGCCGCAGCCGGAAGAGGTGACAGCGATTCTGAAATCGGTAGAGGCACCATATCGTCCAATGCAGGTTGGTATCGATGAAGCAATGACTAGGGATGGTGTGATACTGGCAAAGGAAGTACGTGTACGTTACGGTCTTTTACAGCTGCTGTGGGACCTTGGGCTGCTGGAAGATTATAGTACCGCATTTGTAGCGTATTATCGGAATAATTAGAGGTAAGGGGAGTTATATGATAACAGATAAAAAAATGATTCAGAAGAAGATGGAAGCAATCCGCGTCTTTATTCTGGATATGGATGGAACGATCTATCTGGGGAAGAATTTATTTCCATACACACATGATTTTCTCAATACGGTGAAGGCTACCGAAAGAGAGTATTATTTCTTTACCAACAATTCCTCCAGAGATTTAGCTGCGTATATAGATAAGCTGCATGGTATGGGAATTGATATCGATAAAAAACAGATGATGGTATCAACCCATGTAATTCTTCGCTGGTTAAAAAAACATCATGACGGCAGGCGTGTGTATGTGGTAGGGACACCTGCATTGCGCAAAGAGTTTGAAGCTCACGGCTGGATACTGGATGAAGAAAAACCGGATATCGTGATTCTGGGCTTTGATACAACACTGACCTATGAAAAACTCTCCAAGGCATGCACCTTTATCAGAGAAGGCGCATTGTATTACGGAATCAATCCGGATTTAAACTGTCCAATGGAGCATGATACCTTTATTCCTGATTGCGGAAGTATGGCAAAGCTGATAGAAGCAAGTACCGGAAAATATCCTGAGTTCTTCGGAAAACCAAGTGGGAAGACACTGGACTATATCGTCGAGGAAACCGGATGTTCACCGGATCAGATTGCTATTATCGGTGATCGTCTGTATACGGATATCAAGGTAGCGGATGGCAGCGAGGTTACCAGTATTCTTGTATTGAGTGGAGAAACAAAGGCTGAGGACATTGATACAAGTGATGTAAAGCCGGATATCGTTATTGAACATATCGGAGAGCTGGCAAAGCTGCTGTAGGAATATCTTAAAAAGTAATAAAGAGTAAAGCACAGAAATGTAAAATGAAAAAGGCTTTGCTCTTTTTTTATGGTTCTTTCTTACTTTAGGGTGTATGCAAAAGGGAGAATTTGACTTTTATTGATAAATATATCAGTGTTGAATTCTCCCTGTTTTAAGTCCCCCGTAATCGAGATAGAACCTTTTTTATAAATATCTGTTTCTTTGATTGATTATCTTTGATATAGAAGTATAATAAAGTCGTGAGTAAAGTCGTGAGTAAAGTCGTGTGTAAAGTCGTGAGTAAAGTCATGAGTAAAGTCGTGAGAAGCTAACAAAACATCAATACCTTATGAGATAAGTTAGATTTTTTTCAATAAGCACAGGCATAATCCTGAACTATGTCCGGATGAGGTTGAAACACTGTTTGTGACAGAATAAGATAGAAAGAAGATGCCAGTATGATACGATACCAAGGGAACAAAGTAAAAAAGTATTTTTATTTTCTGTTAGTAATTCTTTTTACAGCTAATGTTATCGGTTGTACAAAACAGATAGGCAATGGCTCCGTAACGGACAGGAAAATACAGGAAGATGGCAAGGAATCGATTTATAAACGGCTTTATCATATAGGTGAAGCGCTATGTAAATATGTACCAAAGGAATACAGCTATTTTTATAACGGGGAAGGCACAGTTCGCATGCAGACCTTTCAAATGCACAAAAAAATACTGACAGGATTTGATGATTCCGGTTCTGCACATCCAACATATGCGAATGAAACCTATGCATGGGAGTATACAACGAATAGTCTGAAAACAGCTGCTCTATTTGCAAATTACGACTATGTAACATGTGATGCCAATCAGCTGGTAAAAACGGATGCAAATGGTAAAAGAACTGTGATATATCAGGGAAACGGCTATGGTAACATCTGGATTGTGAATGAGCGTATGTATCTGTATCGAAATAACAGCAAAGAGAATAAGGAACGGGAACTGTTTTCATTAAATATGCAGGGAAAAGACGAGCACGCCTATGGTGACTACGAAGTACATGCAGTGTATGATAAATATCTTGTTCTCACCAACAGGGAAGAAACTGAAATTCATGTTATGGATACAGAAACTGAGGATATACAGCTGCTGGAGGCGGACGCACAATATTTATATACAGATGATGATACCGTTTATTTCACAGAGCATCCGAAGGATACAGACAAGCATATAGTGCTTGCATCCGTGAAGCTTGATGCTACAGAGCGATGCAGACTGGCAGATGTAAGGAAAGAAGATGTAAACCAGATAGTCCGGACAAGTGCAAATTTATATATTAACTGTGTACAGGCTGTACAGGATACGGTTTATTTCTCCTGCGGGACATATGGAGGTTCAGCGTCTGTATACCAGGGCGGCGTGCTTGCCAAGGTAAAAAAAGATAGTTCAAATTTCAAGGTCTTGGGGGAAGCTCCCATTAACTTTACGGTATATGAATCCGGGGAAATCATGAAGTATGGAAGAATAAATCAGCCCTTTCAGGATGATAACGGGAATATCTGGATTTATAGAAACAATGCCAGAGAGAAGCTAATCGTCAATGGTGAGGACTATTACAGGCGTTCTACTGTAGATGAATATGTTGATATCCGCAATGTAGATGTGCAAAAAGATGTCGTTTATTTCAGCGTGAATTACAGTGTACCCGATGAATCTGTATCCATAGGGTGGAGAACAGGATACAGGCTGCAGTCCTCTGTTTACTACAGAAAGAATTTAAAAACAGGGATATCAGAAAAGCTGTATGAGCTTCAATTTTAAGGGTGGATTTTGTTGAAGTAGTAAGAGAAAGGAGATTTTCATGGCAGATAAAAAATTAAAGCGGCCGGATTTTATATTACAAAAGGATTTTTTTGTAAAGAATGATGCGAACGAGCAGGAAACAGGTCCAAAAAAACAAAAGCAGAAGAGCTCAAAAAGAAATCAAGAGACGGAAGCAGGCTGTAAGGAAAATAATAAAATATAAAGCAGAACATCACAGCGCATATATACTGCATTTTGACTGATCTTCTCAAGCAGGTATATAAAAAAACAGCATCCATACAGACGCACATATCAGAATGAATACAAGCAAAAAGCAAGCCTGTACGAAAACAGGCTTTTTAGGATGTAATTCTCTGCTTTTTTGGTATAATATAGAAAGCGAAACTGAGGTGATTGCATGAAACTGATTGTAGGACTGGGAAATCCCGGTAAGGAATATGAAATGACGCGTCATAACTCCGGCTTCTGCGTACTGGATGCCATTGCAGAGGAATGCCGTGTCGATATTACACAGAAAAAGTTTAAGGCACTGATTGCAAATACGAGAATCAGTGGTGAGGCGGTTGTTTTAATGAAGCCGCAGACCTTTATGAATCTATCGGGGGAAGCGGTTCGTGCAGCTATGGATTTTTATAAGCTGTCAGCACAGGATTTGCTTGTGATCTATGATGATCTTGATTTGCCGGTAGGAAAAATACGTCTGCGAGCACAGGGAAGTGCCGGCGGACAAAATGGAATGAAAAATATCATCCGCCATATCGGAACACAGGAATTTGACAGAATTCGTGTCGGTATAGGCAAGGACGCACGTATTCCGGTAATTGACTGGGTGCTCGGCAGAATACGCAGGGAAGAACTGGAAGATTACAGACAGGCAGTTGAACTGGCCAGAGATGCAGCTATTTACAGCTGTTCTCATTCCTTTATGGATACCATGAGCCACTTCAACAGGAAATAGGGAAATACATATGGATATTCTATTGAAGGAGCTTCAGCAGAATGAAGCGGTTTTGAGTATTCAGAAAAAAGAGAGTGTTCTGGGTAATCTTTCGTATATGGAGGAGGCTCTTCTACTTGCGGCAGATTACCGCCAAAAACCGCAGAAGCTGTTGATTATCAAGAATAACGCCTATACAGCACAGAAGCTTTACGAGCGCCTGCAGGCCCTCCTTGGGGATGAAGTGCTGCTTTTCTCATTGGAGGAATCACTACGCGTTGAAGCAATCGCAGCTTCACCGGAAAACAAAGCGATACAGATGGAGGCAATGGCAAAGCTGCAGCAGCAGGATGCTTTTGTGGCGGTTTTAAATACAGCTGCAGCCATTCGCTTTCTACCCTCTCCTGAGGTATTCAAAAATCACTGTATTACGTTAAAGCAGGATCAGGAAATTGAATATGAGGATTTGAAGCAGCTTCTCTTTGAAGCAGGCTATACGCATGTCAGCCGTGTTGATCAGCCACTGTGCTATGCGGCACGCGGTGGAATCATTGATGTGTATTCCATGAATTATGACCATCCGCTGCGTATAGAGTTTTTCGATAATATCGTGGAAAGCATCCGCTTCTTTGATATTGCGACACAGCGGACAATTGAAATCGTACAGGAAGCCATGATTATCCCGGCCAGTGATCTGCTGTTTACAGATGCACAGGTTGCCGAACTGGTGGAGCAGGCGAATAAGGCGCTGAAAAATCAGCTGTCCCAGCACGATACCGCTATGCAGAAGCTGCTGCAGGAGCATGTGAATGAAGATCTGGATCTCATCAGCAATCACATGATGGAAAGCCGGTTCTATAAATATTATGCCTTTTTGAAAAACAGAAGCACGGTCTTTGATTATGCCCCGGACGCACAGATCATTCTGTCCAGCACAGAGGAAGTGCAGGACAGCGTCAAGCATATGCACGAGGAAATGGTTTCCTATCTTCAGGAGCTTTTTCAGGAGGGAATCAGTCTGCACAGCTTTGATGTATTCACAGATTTGTACAGCTCCATCAAAAAGCACAGCTATATGGAATTTCATCAGTTTGTCGATTATAAAAAACCGATAACCTCACAGATCATGACCATGTCACTGGGAGATATCAACCTGGAGCGTACCATGCAGGAGGTACAGCATCAGGCAAGAGAACGAAGGGTTCTGCTCTGCTTGAACCAAAAGGAGCAGGAACAGGTGAAAGGGCTGCTGGAGGAAGCAAATATATCCTGGCGCAATGTAACGTCCACGGATACGCTGGAACCGGGAATCCAGTTTCTGAATGCCAGTCTTCCCGAAGGCTTTACCTGCCTGAAGGAACAAATCTGTGTCTATACCGGAAAGGAATTGTTTCACAGTGTCAAAAAAGCAGCCCGCTACAGCAATAAATTCAAAGAGGCGGAGGTTCTGCATGATTATCAGGAGCTGAATGTCGGAGATTATGTAGTACACAACCAGCATGGTATCGGTAAATATCTGGGAATTGTGAATAAGAAAATAGATGGTGTACATAAGGATTTTCTGCATATCGCCTATAAGGGAGATGATGTTCTGCTTGTACCGCTTGAACAGTTTAAGCTTATCCGGAAATTTGTATCCAAGGAAGGTGCAAGTCCGAAACTGAATAAGCTGGGCAGCGGAGAATGGGAGAAGACAAAGAAAAAGGTCAGCGCAAAGATTGCAGAGCTGGCGGATCGTCTGGTGAAGCTGTATGCATCCAGAGATGAGAATATCGGACATGCATTCGCAAAGGACACCCCTTTGCAGAAGCAGTTTGAAGAGGATTTTGAATATGAGCTGACCCCGGATCAGGCAAGAGCGGTACAGGAAATCAAGCAGGACATGGAATCTGCGAAGCCGATGGATCGTCTGCTATGCGGAGATGTAGGCTTTGGTAAGACAGAGGTTGCGGCCCGTGCGGCATTTAAGGCAGTTGCGGATGGCCGGCAGGTGGCATTCCTGTGTCCGACGACGATCTTATCCCTTCAGCATTATAAAACCTTTATGAAGAGGTTCCGCAATTTTCCTGTGAATATTGCCTTTGTAAATCGGTTTATCAAGCCCTCGGATCAAAAGCATATCATCCATGATCTGAAGGAAGGAAACGTGGATATCCTGATAGGAACACACCGTCTGCTTTCCAAGGATATCGTATTTAAGGATTTGGGACTGCTTGTCATTGACGAGGAACAGCGCTTTGGTGTGGAGCATAAGGAAAAAATCAAGGAGCTGAAAAACAGTGTGGATGTCTTATCGTTAAGTGCAACACCGATTCCGCGTACCCTGCAGATGTCGCTGATTGGTATCCGATCCCTGTCGCAGCTGGAAACACCGCCGATGAACCGTATGCCGGTACAGACCTATGTCATTGAAAAGAACTTTCAGATGGTGAAGGAAATCATACAGCGTGAGCTTGCCAGAAACGGACAGGTGTTCTATCTGTACAATAATGTAAAGGAAATATATAATGTGGCCAGAAAGCTTCGGGATGCCATGCCTGAGGTGAAAATCGGTGTTGCGCACGGGCAGATGACACGGGAGGATATCGAGGATGTCATGCTGCAGTTTACAGATAATAAATATCAGGTGCTTGTCTGTACGACCATCATTGAAACCGGTATTGATATTCCCAATGCCAACACGATTTTGATTGAAGATGCTGACCACTTCGGATTGAGTCAGCTGTATCAGATCAAGGGAAGAGTCGGCAGAAGTGATCGTCTTGCCTATGCGTATCTGATGTATTCCCCGCAAAAGCAATTAAGTGAGATTGCCATGAAGCGCTTAAAATCCATCAAAGAATTCACGCAGCTGGGCAGCGGTTATAAAATTGCCATGCGCGATCTGACCATACGTGGTGCCGGAGATATGCTGGGGCCGCAGCAGGCCGGCTTTATTGATACGGTCGGTATTGATATGTATATCGAAATGCTAAACAGTGCCATCATGGAGAAAAAGGGCATCAAGCCGGAGGTGAAACCGGAAATGACGAAGGCGAATGTCAAGGTTGACGCATACATTCCAAGCAGCTTTGCGACCGAGGATTATGAAAAAATCACATTGTACCAGCGTATGGAGGATATCCATACCAAAAAGGAACTGCTTGCCATGATGGATGAAATCAAGGATAATTACGGAAAGCTGCCGAAGGCTGTACAGCTGTTATTTGAAAAGAAGCGGCTGGATATCTGTATCAATGAGCCGCATGTGGATGCCTTCCGTGAACTGCCAAAGGCGGTTGAGCTGACGTTTACTAGTGCATGGTCAAACAGCATTGACGGTGTTGCATTATTCGAAATGATGACAACCATATCAAAAAATATAACGATACGCTATACGAACGGCAAGATTACCATGAAGCTGCCAAAGCTTAAGGACTGGCTCTATACCGTGATTGAGGTGCTGGAACGCACAGAGCCAATGGGGGAGGAACAAACAGCTTCCTGAAAATAAGGTAGGATATGAACTGTAGAGGTATAGGAATTTTACTATGTGCTGCCGCTGTCCTTTGCGGCTGCAGTATGCAGAAGGATCATGCAAAGGAAGAAAATATACGATTGGAAATTCTTGCGGAAATTGATATGCTGAAAGATACAAACGGTTTACATATCGAAGATAGCCAAAGTATAAGCAGTACACAGCAATACTTTAAAGATGAAATGATAATGGATGAAAAACGCAATCATGATACAGATGCCATACAGATGAATATTGCATTTCATAATAAAGAGCTAAAGCAGTATCAGGTGCGCATCCACCCGGATACCGGTGAATCTGGCAGGATAGATACTGTTTTGCAGTTGAAGAATGACGTGCTGCATGTATATATTGTGAACGTTGACAATACCTATGAGAAAATGCAGGAAACACCTGTGACATCAAAGGATAAAGAAAATTTTCTATCCTCTCTGCTTTTTCAGAAATATAGAAAAGAGGCGAAGGATTACTTCCGCTATCAGAAGCAGGAGCAGGATGCAACCACAATATATACAGTAGAGCTGACGAATAATGAGAAGTTCAGTGAGTATATAAATAAAACAGATAACAAGCGGGAGGATATCCATTTTGAAGAGCTGAAGCTGTCTTATACATCAGATGGAAAAACAATTTTGAAAACAGACATGAAACAGCGCTAGCGTACATCTCAGGATATTCAGGAGTAGGAATATAACCGGTTATCGACAGAGACAACACTGCATAAAACACAGCGTATAGCTGCATCAAAGCAATCACCTGAATTTCTAAAGCTGAAGTAAATTGCTGAAAGGCTATAAGAAGATATAGAAGTCCTGCTTCCATAACCATGCAGACTCTTTCGTGCTACACCTTTAAAAGGGCTGTCGTATCAGGCATTGTACAAATGCGAAAAGTAACTTCCCCATGTTGTGCTTGTTTAGCAATAGGGAAAGATGTAAAATAAGAATGATGGTAATTAGTGAAAAGAAAGGAAACGAATATGTTAAATAAACAGTTTTTTACTTCCGAATCTGTGACGGAAGGACATCCTGATAAAATCTGTGATCAGATCAGTGATGCTGTTCTGGATGCGATTCTGGCACAGGATCCGGATGCGAGAGTTGCCTGTGAAACCTGCTGTACAACCGGTATGGTCATGATCATGGGAGAAATTTCTACCAGCTGTTATGTCGATATCCCAAGCATTGCACGAAATGTAGTTCTGGAAATCGGATATGACAGAGCAAAATACGGCTTTGACGGAACCACCTGCTCGGTTCTGACCTCCATTGATGAGCAGTCCAAGGATATTGCACTTGGTGTTGATCACTCGCTGGAAACCAAAGAGGGTGGGGAGGAAAACAATGGTGCAGGAGATCAGGGAATGATGTTTGGCTACGCCTGTGATGAAACACCGGAATATATGCCGATGCCAATATCCCTTGCACACCGTCTTGCACGCCGTTTGACAGAGGTAAGAAAAGACGGCACACTGGACTATCTTCGTCCGGATGGGAAGACACAGGTAACCGTTGAATATGAGAATGACCGTCCAAAGCGTGTCGATACGATTGTTATCTCCACACAGCATTCCGATACGGTTTCTCTGGACATGATTCGTGAGGATTTAAAGAAGCATGTCATTGATGTGATTGTAGATGCGGATATGATGGATGCTGAAACAAAAGTATACATAAATCCGACAGGACGCTTTGTAATCGGCGGGCCGCAGGGAGACAGCGGTCTAGCAGGAAGAAAGATAATTGTCGATACATACGGCGGTATGGCCCGTCATGGCGGAGGAGCTTTCTCCGGAAAGGATCCTACCAAGGTTGACCGCAGTGCGGCATATGCGGCACGCTATGTTGCCAAGAATATTGTTGCGGCAGGTCTTGCTCGCAAATGTGAAATACAGCTTGCCTATGCCATCGGTGTGGCACAGCCGGTCAGCGTCCTTGCGGATACCTTTGGAACCGGAG
>OGYQ01001452.1_pt1 | contig 12274 bp, 18 predicted proteins | sample 1576641 | NCBI WGS metagenome assembly OGYQ01 (sample SAMEA3541476, study PRJEB24748) | human gut metagenome | biome: human gut; feature: human-associated habitat; material: faeces | place: China | collected 2012
CCACTCTGCACCTGTCCGGACGGCCGCCGCCCATAAATCACGGTTTAGTTAACTCCCTTCATGTAACATGCCCAGAATGTCTTGCTGTTCTTTCCGCTATGATGTCCAAATAATGGTTTTCTCCCGATTGCTTTCCAAACATCCGTGGCCGGAATATCATATTCGCTCCACTTGAATATCAATACACCGTTCGGCTTCAGAACTCTCATGCACTCTTGAAATCCGTCATGTAGCATCTCTTCCCAATTCTGATCAGCTTTCCCGTACTTTTTTGCCAGCCACGCATTGTCACCCACATGTTTTAAGTGTGGCGGGTCGAATACCACAAGAAAGAATGAGTCATCCGGAAAAGGTAGGTTTGTGAAATCACACTGCACATCTGGATCTATTACGCATGTTCTTTCTGACTTCCCTTTAGCACTCTTCCATATTCCGATATATTCTTCTCGCCTTATATCACAGTACACTGTGGCCGGATGAGTCTTGTTGAACCATATCGTTCTGGATCCACACGTTACATCAAGTATTTTCTTTTCCTCCATGTCTCCTCCATAAAATGTCAGTTTAGATATCTTCTTCAAGATACCCCTTGTAAATTTCTGCGTTTTCAATAATTACATCCAACAATGGTACAATGTTTTTAAAATCCGTAATACTCTTGTTGTTCGTTGCGGCAATTCTCCGATCCGCCAGGGCTTCAACCGCACTCAAAATTTCTATTTCATACTCCAGACACCAGTCGTGTATTTTCGCAATATCATTTTCATTGTTCAAACCTCACACCTCCACTAAATCAGTTCTATATATTCTTCTCTTCCGTCTGGGTACAAAATAAAATCTGCTGTATCCCCATCTCTATCTTGTGGATTTACTGTGATTAGCAGGGCTCCCGGCTCTTTCTCTCCGAAGTCAGTTACTGCCATAGCGAATCTTCCGCTAAAACCATTCATGTTATTTTTGATATACTCATACATTTTCATATTCTCTACCTCCACTAAATCCTAATTTAGTAAGCCTCGTATTCAACCGTTCCGCTTCCATCTTCTTTAAACGTAACTTTATCTTCTCCAAATGCTTCTCGGAATTTTCTTAATGCCATTTCTGTTCCATCATCACATCCTGCGTTCATTTCATCTGCGATATCATCGGCAATCTCGTCGAACAGTTCTTCATCTTCTGTGTCGACCTCGATACAATGTAAAAATTCAACTTTTTCTGCATAATCAAACGTCATTGCTCTCTACCTCCACTAAAAAATCATTTAATTTCCTCCAGAACCTGCCTCAAAGCCTCTTGCTCTGAAGTTCTGATATCCACCAGCGCTCTCACATCCTCATTGGATAACTCAATCTCTATGCCCTCGTCCTTTAGGGTAATCCCCGTCCTCTTTATTTTTCTGAACGGTCCTCTCCTGTTCTTTTTCACAAATTCTCTTCTAACCGGCGGCATGATACCCATGAGATCATCTATTTCCTTGTCGAGCTTATCAATTTTGTCTTTGATAATGTTTGCCACTTCCAATTTTTCCTCTGTCATGACCAATATTTCCTCCCTAAAAATCATTTCCCTTTAAAATTTGAAATTTTAAATTTCAAATTCCGAATACGAATTTTAAATTTGTCAATTAAGCTATCGCTCTCTTCCGAACGCTCCGCAGTGTATCCGGTGTGCTCTCGGCATAGTACCGGCTGGTCACCGCCGGGTTGCTGTGCCCCAGGATCTCCTGTATGCTTCCCAGATCCACCCCGCTGTTCTTGAGGTTCATGCCCAGGGTCTTGCGCAGCTTATGCGGATATACTCTGCACTGCATCCCTTCCCGCTTAGCTATCTGCTTGATGATGTTCCGCAGGCCGGATATTTTGAGCCTTGTATACGGTGCCCGGCAGGCAACGAACAGCGCCGGATCCTCGTCCTTCCTGCTATCTATGTACCGCCAAAGGTAATACCGTGCCACTTCATCGAGATAGATCGTGCGGTATCTGCCGCCCTTCTCGCCGCAGATCAGCACATCTCCAGTCTGCCAGTCAATATCGTCTCTATTGATCTGCACGATTTCCCCGATCCGGGCCCCGGTGCTGCGGAACACTTCCAGGATAGCCCGGTCCCTCGTTGAGATGCAGCCTTCCCGGAGTTCTTCCATCTGCACCGGTCGGAAGTAGTCGATAGGCTTCCTGATCTCCTTAAACGGCTCAATAGCTTCCACAGGGTTCCCCGTGATAAAGCGCTCCTTCCGCATCCAGGTGAAGAAGGCACTGAGATACCGTCTCTCATTGTTCATCGTGCTGGCCTGGTTCTTCTTGCCCCCTGTCGCCACATTCCGTATCTCATACTGCCGCAGATAATAGTCAACGTCTATCGTATCCACCTCAGTGAGCGGCTTGTCGACCACTGCCACGAATGCCTCCATTGCACGGATATACTGTTCCAAGGTCTTGGGAGAGAGGTTTCTCTTCTTGATCTTGTACAGTCCCAGGAAATACTTGTTCTGCTCATCCGTGCTGCGGTTGATCTCCGCCGGAAGAGTGGTGATCTTCTCCATGTTCAGGAACACGAACTGCTCCTCTATCACCCGTTGGAGAATATCCAGCATTGATTTCTCCAGGTACATTGACATCTGCAGCATGATATTGTTGATAACCTCTGTCTTTACACTTGCGTTAGCGTTCGTCATAGCAAAATCCTCCTTGTCTCCCAAGGACGGAAATGGTATACTGTCCTTAGGTGAGAGCAGCAGATACACAGTCTTCCCGGACGGTCTGCTGCTTATTTTTTGTTGTCAATGTACACTCACCCATTAAAATTTATTATCTCTGTTTTGCGTCTGCTATCCTTCCTACCTCTTCAATCAGACTGACCAAGACTTCTGTAGCAAATGGATACCCTTCATACTTCTGCCGGATCTGTTCGACTTCTTCCTGGAAAGCCTCCAGCTGTTTATCTGTCAGATCTCCCACTGCATATCCTGCATAGAGTTTCCAGACATCTGACAAGAAGTCATACAGCTGTTTGAATGCCATGTATCTCATAACTCTGTCACCCGTATGTAAATCCCCGGTGGGTCGGCCCAGAACTTTTCAGTGATTTCTCTCACCACCAGCGCGTCATCCTTCCAAAAGCCGACTGTTGTCATACAGTCTTTAAGAAGTTTCTGCAGGTTATCCGTATCTGGCTTGCTGGCTCTGTAAGATCCCTGCGGATGTTTCCCTTTCGGAAAACACCACTTTGTTACCAATTCAACCGAACCATGCAGTGGTTCTTCCGGTTTATACTTAGCCAGATGTCCTACAAGCTTCTGCCTGGCCCGTTTCAGTTCTGCTGGCTCATAAAATATTGGTTTCCCATTCACCACATGTACCTGCTTTTCCTGGTGCGTAACAGTAGGTGGGATCATCGCCATAAAAAATTCCATGCGTTTCACCTCTTTAACGTGTTAAATTTATTTTTTGCCTCTTGTTACGGGGAGGGGGAAGGGAGACGGGGCCGGGCAGCCTTAGGCCCGTCCCTCTCCTACCCCCGTAACCCCGTGAGGGGGAACCATTTTATATATACGTAGTATATATAGTTTTCCCCTCCACAAGGGAAAGACTGAAATTCAGTGTTTCCCGCAACACTCTCCGAAAGGAGGGAAAGGCTAAATTTTAGTGTTTCCCTCTAAAATCGCCCCGGATGGAAAGACTAATTTTCAGTCATTCCCTCTCTAAAATCTACGGAGGGAAAAGCTTAACTTTCAGTGTTTCCCGCAACACTCTTTTTGTCTTTTTTCTTTACAATTCCATCCTCGATCATGTAACCACCATGCTCCTTTATCCGGTCCCTGGCTGACCTAACTGAAATACCAAGGTAATCCGCCACATCATTTACGGTCGGTTTATCTCCGAAATTGCTGTTCTCCATAGCCGCCTCTACAGACCGTTTTCGTTCTGTTTTGCGGTTTACTGCGTTCCTTTTATTGTTCGCGGCCCCTCTCTTATAAGGCGGCTGCTCGCTTTCCGGCTGTATATCCTTGAGCGATCCTGTTTCATCCACTCTGTGTATGGGATAATCAAACCACAGGTTCACCGGTTCAAACTTCGGGAACTCCCGGAGTATCCCTTCCACCCGCCAGGCCGTCATAGTCTTCACTCTCTGTTTCTGTGCTGCTATCTGCTCCTCCAGACGGGCCATATGGCTCTTATCCAGCTTCTCCCTGCAGTATGCAAGCATCTGTGTGCTGCTGAGCATATCGTCCTGTGAGAGCTCATCCTGCCACCCAAAATGTGCGTCCAGGTAACTACAGCAGGCCTGGCAGATAGCTTTATTCTCTTCCTGCTTCATCAGCGCTTCTGTTGTTTCCAGCTCGATCAGGTCCAGCATGGCATCGGGGTCCCGGGCAAACACGCCGGAGCCTGACGCCCGGTCCATGGACTTTTTCGCCCCCTGGCTGCCCTTGCTGTGATGGTGGCAGTAGATCACTGCCGCCCCCAGCTCCGTACAGATCTTGTCAAACTGGTTACAAAAGAGGGCCATCTGCTCGGCGCTGTTCTCATCTCCTGTTATGACTTTATAAATAGGATCAATGATAATAGCGATATAATTATTTTTGGCCGCCCGGCGGATCAATTTCGGAGCCAGTACATTCATAGGCGCCGACTTTCCCCGCAGGTTCCAGATATCTATGTTCTTCAGATTACGTGCGTCCCATCCCAGTGTCTTATAGACATCCCGGAAACGGTGCAGACAGCTGGCACGGTCCAGTTCCAGGTTCACGTACAGGACTTTCCCCTGCGCACACTGCCACCCCAGCCAGGTCCTTCCCTCAGCTATCGCAATACACAGCTCTATCTGCAGGAAAGATTTTCCTGCCTTAGAGGGACCAGAAATCAGCATCTTGTGCCCCTGCCTTAGCACGTTGCTGATCAAGCAGGGTGCCAGGTCTGGAAGGTCATTCCAGACAGATGAAAGGCTTTCCGGATCCGGAAGGTCATCATTGATGCTTTCGATCCATTCTTTCCACTCATCCCAGGACTCTTTTCCTATATCAGTATCTACCAGAAACTGTTTCTTCCCGTTCCGTGTCACGCCTGGCATCCTGGAGAGCCTGGATGGGTTTTTGTTCTGCGTGTCTACCTTCAGGCCATTCTTCTGGCAGATCTGATACAGATAATCCACCCGCTTCCTATACTCTCCGTAATCCGGGGCATCCACCTTCACAATCGCATGCAGACTCTTTTTCCCGGAGAATACCAGGCAGGCAACCGGGAGCTCCAGTTCTCTTATGATCGCGTTCTGCTTGTCAAGGTCCATGGCGTCCGACTCTACCAGAGCATACCGAAACTCTGTCACATTTTCATTCTTGCAGCCTTTGCCGTCCAATGGATTGAAGCGGATCCAGGCCCCAGCCTCCGGGTTGTAATCTCCCAGCACGGCCCCGATATCACCATGGCAATTATTCAGCTCCTCAATGAGCTGCCCGGCGGTCCTATCCCAGTTCCCTTTCTGGGGAAGCCAGTGCTTCCCCTTATCATCTTCCTTCTCCCAGCTTCCTGTCACATAGCCGACATTCTCCCCTGCCTCAAACAGGGTTTCCAGATAGCGGGTGATCTCTGAGACCGGGTCCCACTTCTTAGGCTCGTGGATCTCCTGTCCTTCCACCCAGCCTGTATCTACCACTGTCCCCGGTACATCCTGCAGGTCAATCTCGTCATCCCAGGACAGCTCGTGCCCACTATAGGCAGGCTTCCAACCACACTCCATAGCCATCTGAACCAGGGTCCCGCCCGTGACAGGACTAGAGGCTCCATGGAAACCATTCCATTTCTTCTCACATTCACGGGGGTGATAACGTCCCGGATCCCGCTGGCTCCATGTGTCCCAGACATCTACAGAGTAGCCTTCATGTTTGAGCGCCATTCCCACGTTGACCCATTCCTGGTAGGTGAGATCAGCCGGATGGATATATTCAATTATCTCCTGTAAATCTGTTCTTGCTTCTGTCATATATCATTTACTCCTGTCCCGGAACGTAATTGTATGGGTCTATGCCATGAGGCACTCTCCAGCCGTTCCCCGCAATCCGGTCGATCAGTTTCCTTGCGCTATCAAAGCTCCAGGTCCCCACATGCTGGAAACCTTTCCCCTCCAGAAACCGGATCTGCTTGGGCGTTGTCAAGTTTGCCTGCCGGCGTTTATCCAGCCGGTCAAGCAGTTTAGAAGCTTTTCCGGCATTATCAATCTCATCCGGAAGGATCCCCAGTTTCTCCAGAGTCTTCTTCTGCTTCTCGGAAGGCGGCGCCATCTCCCAGCCAAACGCCGGGACATAGCCGGCCAGGTCTTCCGCCTGGATACTCATCTCAAACTGCAGCGGATCTACCAGCTTCCGTTTTCTTCGCTTCATTTCTGCCAGCTTCTGTGCCAGTGCCTCCTCACGTTGCGCTACCACGTCCTCGGATGCCGTCTGCTCTGCTTCCTCTATATCTACAGGGCAACCGGCATCTTTTTCCAGGTTCTCTGTCATCTGCCGGGCTACTTCTTCGCTCTCACAGATCAGATGGGCCGGGTGGCACAGTTCATGTCTCTCTGTGTGCCAGAGGAAATCCAAAAGGAGCAGGTGGTCCTTCCCGGAGGAAAGCCTGGTCCCTCTGCCCACCATCTGGCAGTACAGGCTCCGGACCTTTGTAGGCCGCAGCACCACGATACAGTCCACGCTTGGACAATCCCAGCCCTCTGTAAGGAGCATGGAATTACACAGCACGTTGTACCTGCCGTCAGCAAATTCCTGCAGGATTTCCGCCCGGTCCTGGCTTTCCCCGTTCACTTCGGCAGCCTGGAAGCCATGGGCGTTTAAGACATCCCGGAACTTCTGGCTGGTCTTTACAAGAGGAAGGAATACAACTGTCTTTTTATCACGGCAGTATTTCTCCATTTCCGTGGCAATTCCTTCCAGATAAGGATCAAGGGCGGTCCCCAGATCCCCCGCTTTGAAATCACCGGATTGTACACCCACGCCGGTTAGGTCTACCTTCAAGGGGATCGTTACCGCTTTGATCGGTGACAGATATCCTTCCTTGATAGCCCGTGGCAGCGTATACTCATAGGCCAGGCTTTCAAATACCTGTCCAAGGTTCTTCATGTCTCCCCGATCCGGCGTTGCTGTCACTCCCAGGACCTTGGCCTCCGGGAAATGATGCAGCACCCGCTGATAGCTGTCTGAGATACAGTGATGCGCCTCGTCAATGATGATAGTGTCAAAATAGTCATCTGGGAACCGGGACAGCCGGCTCTCACGCATCATGCTCTGCACGGACCCTACTGTGATCCGAAACCAGCTCCCCAGACAGGTCTCTTCTGCCTTTTCTGTTGCACATCCAAGCCCTGTTGCCTTTCTGATCTTGTCAGCAGCCTGCTCCAGGAGCTCTCCCCGGTGAGCCAGGATCAATACTCTGTCGCCCTGCCGGACACATTCCTCTGTCACTTTTGCGAACACGATGGTCTTTCCGCATCCAGTAGGCAATACCAGCAGAGTCTTATGAGTCCCGTTCTCCCAGGCTTCCAGGATGGCATCCATGGCCTCATGCTGATAGGGCCTCAGCTCCATCAGAACTCACCTGCCTTAAATTCCTTTTTCGGCTTCGGAAGATATTTCTTCACGTGGTTGTATTTCTTGGACGGATCATTTTTGTCCGGCCTAAGTTCAATGGTGGCCCGGCCTGTTGCCTGCGGCACCAGGTTCCAGTTGGGTTTTACTTTCCCGTCCTTCTCTTCTCCAACTCCGATTGACAGGAAAAATTCTGCCAGCTTCCACTGCATCCTGTCATACAAAAGCAGACTCTCGTTCATGGTGCAGATGCCGCCTTCCGGCGTTTTCACACTGATCTTCAAGAGAGCCCTGGGACAGGGAGGTACTTTATCGCTCCCTTCATACCGTCCCCGCTCAAAGCTTTCCACCGTGAAGTCATAATCTCCCGGTTCCAGCGTCACATACTCTTCGCCTTTGTCGTATTCATCGTCCCATCCGATCTCTTTTCCTCTAAAATCTTCACTCATATAGCAATGTCCTCCTTACTGATTAAATGGTATGTCATAATGGCTGCGCATTTCCTGGATCACCTTCATGACCTGCGGCCATGCGCCGATCAGCACGCCCTGTATAAATTCTCCGGGCAGGTTCTGGAAGGGCGTCCCCCTGGGGAAGTAGCCCCTCTGGTACACGGCCTCCATGACTTCCTCTTCGGATGCCAGATAGGGATACATCAGGTCCTGCAGCTCTTTGGGTATATAGTCCGGGAGACGGAAGGTCTCACTTTTGGACATGTCCGGCTCCTCTTTCTTTTCAGGTGGTCTGTCCTTTGTGCCGCTATCAAACGGAACTTCCTCGTCTGCATCTGGCGGAATATTCATAAAGCTCTCTTCCGCCTTTGGCGCCGGCGTCTCCGGGGCTTTGACCGGCGTCTCTTCCTTCGACTCCTTTGGTGGCGTTTCCTTCTTCTCCTCGGGCTCTCCTATGATCCCCGCAATCACCTGGTAATCAAACTCGCACTCTTCTGGCAGTCCATACCGGTTCTTGGCGTCCCAGCACGGATGATGGCTGGTGTACATGACACGCTTGCCACCCTGGGCCTTATGCTTTTTCCCGTCTTTATCCACAGCTACGGAATAGGTCTTATAGTTTGCAAACAGGAGCATGTCCGCCCACTCTTTCACGAGAGGGGAGGTCTGGGAAGAAGTTTTCTTCCCCAGCTTCAGCTCCCATCTGTCATAGGCCCCCAGCTCGTCCGGCTGTTCAAATTTCCGCAGCTGCGCATGGGCCGTCAGCACCACGTTGATACCTGCCTCAATCACATCGGTCAAGCGGTTAAGAAACCGTCCAAACTCTTCTTTGGTATAGACATAGCCATTTCCGTACCCGAAATCCTCAATGCCCTTCTTGTTATGTATGGAGCAGATATGTTCCACGCAGAGCTGTTCTGCCCAGTCTATCGTATCAATGACGAGGGTCCGGCACTCACCAGGGTGGCTCTTGATGTAGTCAATCTCCTCCAGGAGCATGTTCCAGCTGGTGGGCCGGGGAAGCCTCGCCACGTCCATGGCTGCCGTGCTCCCTTCCGTGTCAATAAACACGGGGTCTGGGAAACGGGCGGCAAAGGTGGACTTTCCAATTCCCTCCGGCCCGTACACCACTACCTTCTTCGCCTTCTGTATCTTTCCTTTCGTGATCTTCATTAAAATTCACCTGCTTTCCATGTTGGCTGCGCAGCCGGGGCCTCATCGGGCTCCTGTCCCTTCACATAGCCGTCTTCTATGATGATGCTGCACTCATCCCCGGTGCTGACCCTGGTAGCAATGGCCTGCAGTCCTTCCTGCTCCAGCCAGTGTCCGAACTCGTTCAGCGTGTCCGTATCCATCTGTTCCAGCTTGTCCAGAAGGACAAAACCACACTTGGGGTTCAACTTTCGGACTATAGCCGTGGACACCTTCAGGCGGTCAGAGCCGGACATATTGTCCCACTGCTGACCCTTATAGATCAACTCTCCGTCTTTCACAGACAGCTCCGGCAGAGGCAGTTCTGCGGACTTAAGCAGATCGATCTGCTTCTGACGTACATCTGTGATCTCCACAGTTAATGCGTTGTACTGGTCCTTATATTCCCGGGCATCGTCCTCCGCTTTATCCTTGTCCATGTTGGCCCGTACCTTCCGATTGATTTCTTCGATGTTGGCGATGCTCTCCTCCAGTTCAGCGGTAGACTCGTCCTGCAGGTCTTTGACTGAGGTCTTTGCTATAGTCAGGTCATGGAATACATGCTCAAATTTTTCCTTCAGCTCTTTCAGCTGATGCTCTTTTTCGTCTATCTGTTCCCTTAACATGGACACCTGCTGCTGTATAGCCTCCACCTGCTCCCGTTTCTTCTGGTTTTCTCCGTTGCGGGCCAGTATCTCCTGCTGCTGTCTGATCAGTTCTGAGGGAGACACCAGCTCTTTTGGTGCCTCCGGATAATAGGTCTGCTCATCAGCAAATTTCTTCTTCTGGTCTGCGATCTGCCCGATAGCCAAGCGCCTGTTGTACAGTGCCTTCTCCTCTTTCTCCAGCGCGGCAAGCTGGTCTCCCACGCCGATGATCTGCAGGAGTGTATGGGCCTTTTCCTTCCCGGAGCTCTCCATAAATTTGGGAAGGTCAAGGGCAAGCTGTTCAACAAACTCATTGAGAAGCTGCTGTCCACCCTTGTTCCCATTCGGATCAGTCACCTTGAGGCTGCTGTTCTTTCCCTTCCGTTCCACTATCAGTCCATTACTCATGACAATGTGTAAGTTCGGAGGGATCACAGAGCCTTCTCTGGCTGCCTGGGATGGTTTGTACCTGTCGCCGCCAAGGGCCCAGGCTATGGAGTCAATGACCGAAGTCTTCCCCTGGTTGTTCTTTCCGCCTATGATCGTCAGGCCGTCCTTGGTAGGTTCAATCTTTACTGCCTTTATACGCTTGACATTTTCAATCTCAAGTTTATTAATTTTGATACTTTCCATTCTTTATTTTTCCTCCCATTGCTTTCCACCACAGATACAATAATGATCTGTCGGAGCATAGCCCTCCAGCACTAATACCGGTGCTCCAATATCACAGATGTGGTCTCCTTCTCCGATCGGAAGGCAACTCATACACGTCTCACACTTCTGCTCTGATGGTCTTTTATTTTTCTCTTTCATTCTTAAATCCTTCCTGCTACAATAATGATGAATACTTTTCTGGGCGCCCGAGCTTGCCGGCTCATGTGGGCGCTCATTTTATTTTGCCAGATCCAGGACCTGTTTAATCTGCCCGGCCGTGAATGTAAGTTCCTGGTCCGTGTCTGCCGTAAGAGCAAGCGTCTTTGCAAGCTGACACAGGATGGATATATACCCCAGGCCGTCTTTCTCTTTCCAGATATGTACTTCCTCCTGTAGTTCTACCAGGAACTTCTGGAACTCGTCCTCCGGAATGATGGTCGCCACTTCTTTCACTCTCTCACCTCCTTCACCATCCCAGCAGCTTATACAGCGCCCCGCCGATCAGCAACATGGTCAGCGGAACCGTAAACGGTGCCATGCCTATATACAGCCACCAGACATCCACGGCCAGGTCATAGGCCCCGGCAGCCAGCCTCCAGGCGGCAGCTCTTATCCTCGCCCTGCGGCGGTGCCGCTTGATCTTTCCCTTCATGTTCTACTCCCTTCCAGCTTGTCCAACGGGCCCCGCCTTAGGCGGCAGGGATCCTGTCAAATCCTATGTGTTTCATAGCGGTATCCAACTTCTTCTCTAAAATCTCCCGAAGTTCTTCTCGGGGCAGTTCATCCTGCCGCACCCAGACACCGCCGATTTTGATCATGCTTACTACTTCTAACTTTTGGGCTTTCACATACACCACCTCTCTAATATGTATTCCTTACGGATTGTCCGGGTTGCCGGTATCTGGTATAATCTTCCTATCAAATAAGAAAAGGAGCCTAAGCACCATGCAATGTACATTAACTATCTCTGATATTATCGAAATTATTTCGATTATTATCAGCGCCATTCTCTCTATTGTTTCTTTATGGATTGCCGTAAAATCATTAAAACAATCGCAAAAGTCAATTGAACTTGCCGAATTATCTATTGAGGAAGCCAATCGCCCATATGTTGTAGTGTATAGAGACTTCATTCAAGTTTTATCCACAGCGCATGAATACTTGGTGATAAAAAACTTTGGTAATACCGGAGCCACTATAGACTCTATAAAAATTGACCCGCCTTATAGCATCGATAGCGATATACCTTTTGATGATTTTTCAAATTTAAAAAATACTTTCATTGCCCCAGGCCAATCTATAAGTAGCGCAATATTTGCCAATGCTGCACACAACAAACGATCTGGAGAAACCAGAATCTTTATAGAATATCACACCGCTCAAAAATGTTATTCCGACATTTTTTGTGTAAACGAAAATATTAGACATGATATTCTCGTCACAAAAACCAATCCATCAAAAAATAAAACAGTTGAAGAAATACTCGTAAAGACATCAGAAGAATTATTAAGGCGGAGTTTGTAATTTTGCAGCTCCGTCGATTTTCTTTTCTGTGATACTCAATATTTCTTTAGCGTCACATACGAGAAGCTCATATTTGGCCAATAAGCAAATGACTGCTTTCGTAATTTCATTTAATTTCTCTTCTGTAAATGTTGTTCCGCTTTGTAACTCTATAACTGTCATCTACCTCACCTCCTTGTCCTTTTTATAGGACAGCTCATCTGATAACTTAGTCTTCGCGGAAGTACTCGATA
>OGYQ01001461.1_pt1 | contig 12186 bp, 11 predicted proteins | sample 1576641 | NCBI WGS metagenome assembly OGYQ01 (sample SAMEA3541476, study PRJEB24748) | human gut metagenome | biome: human gut; feature: human-associated habitat; material: faeces | place: China | collected 2012
TGCTACTGCTGCTGATGGCAGTGGAGTGAGTGCGAAGTGTAGTGTGACGGTGAAGGTACCTAACAATGTAAGAAATATTACGTTAGATGGTGGAAAAGGAAAGAATATTGGCCCAGACATAGATGATTTTGATTCGATTGATTTTAAGAAAGTAACATTTGAAATTAAAAATCCATCAAAATCAATTAACATCGGAGGGTTTTCTTCAAATTTATATTCTACCTCAGTATCTATTACTGGATTAACCAAAGGTACAGCAACAATTCTTGCGAAATATAATGGAAATGTTTTGCTTACGTATAATATTACTGTTACTTCCGATTGGCAGGAATATCTCGGCTACTGTTCCTGGAGAAAATCGGTAGAAAGTCATATTTGGGTTGGTAATATGTCATTAAAAGATAAATTAGATGCAGCTTGCAACTATATAAAAACTGAATTTTCTTACAAGCTAGGATATGGACAGGCTGTACTCATCTATTCTGATAAAATGTGCGATTGTTTCGGCTCAACTGAAATTTTTGGAGATTTTGCAAAAGATGCTGGTGCTCAGGTAAAATATGCTAGCACATACACTGGCCAGATGTATGACTATCTTGCGGATGCTGTAACCAATGCTGGCCATCTTTTTAATAAAGTTCTATTAAATGGACAATGGGTGAACTATGATGCTTGCCCGTTACCATAATAGATATCGCAGTAATGGAGTAAATGCCTAAATATATTAAGACACGCCACCATCACTTCTGTATATCTTATGCAGAATACTGATATTCCAAAGAAATGTATTCATCCCCCTTACACCGCTCGCAATCGTGCGGGGTGTAAGGGGGATATCTGTTAAGCGGTCATCCATACATTCTTCTTACGTATTTTGAACTGGCCCCTTGTGGATATCCCGGGAACGTCTTACAACTTACACTACTTACAGCGTATAAGGAAGCCGCCATATAAATATTGCGATAAAAAATGGTTCGTATATTTTTTCCGGGGATATAGAAAGGGGGTATTTTTTGTGTAAGTTGTAAGAAATAGTAAGAGATAAGTATTTATTGTATATACTGTATAATATATTCTTATATATCTATATGTTATCCTACATATTAACCAATATTTAATCCTCTACAGACCTTACGTTCTTACAACAGGTATTGTAAGGCCTGTAAGTTATCGGCTTACACCGATAGGTTTTCGTTACCGGAAGGTATCCGTCCTTGGATGGAAAACATCAGGGGAATTGCTCCCGGGGTAGTTGTCTGTGTCCCCGTCACAGACTCCTCCGCCTGTCATTCCCATCCATTTCCTCCACAGATGCCTGCAGCCTGCTGGCCAGGTATTCTGCCCGGCCTGCCAGATAGAGAGTATGTCCCAGGGTATAATCTGTCTTGCGAAGAACCTTCTGGAAGTCATCCAGCCGGAAGTGTCTGCCCCTTCTCCTGATACGGTCAACGGTCCGTTCCTCATAGATGCGTGACCATTTTGTCCTGCTGGCCTGAAACTCCGGGGATGCGGCATCCTCCTTAGATATCCGGCAGTACAGTTCCTCATACCTGCCTGCTGATTCCCGTATCTGTTCCTCATACCAGGAGGTTTTCCCTTCCATCTGCCGTAACTCTTCCTCCATCTGCACCAACTCTCCGGCTTTCTGCTGATACTCCCGGATATCTGAAAAACCTTCCTCATCCAGAATCCGTCCAAGGCGTTCTTTTCGGAAGCGGATGCCCTCCTGTTCTGCCAGTATCTCTGCCTGAATCTGTCCCGGCCGTTCACTCCACACCGGGAAGTTCCCCTTCTGTTCCTGGCGCAGCTTCGCAAGTTTTTCCCTGGCCTCCCTGTCTTTTTCCAGGATGTTCTCCCTTGCCATCCTCACCCGCTCCACAGAATCCCTCAAAGGCTGCATTTCCCGTTCCAGTGCCTCCTTCCGCTCCTGGATTTCTTCCAGACAGTACCGGGCAGACACAATCTCACCTCTTAGTTTTCCCAGCCGTTCCGCCACAGCCTCATACAGTTCCCCATTCTTCTCCCGGATTTCCTGTTCCAAAGCGGCCAGGGTTTTACGGATATCCTCGTTCTTCTGGTTCAGTTCCCGGATGGCCTCATTCAACTGGTATCGGTCAGAATCCTTGTTCTTTGAGGCGTGTGAACCGAGATGGATGCCGGAAACCCGGTCTGAGCCCTGCTCTTCATAGGAACGGCAGTCCACCCTTTCCTGCCTTCCTGCCCTTTCCAATGCCTGGTTGACCTCCCGTTCCCAGGCCTTGCGGTAAGCAAAGACGGCATCCACAGAGTTCCACCGCACCATCCTTTCATCCTGTCTTCCAAATCTGGTTGACCTCGGATTCTTTGATACTCTTACAGCCAGGTTTTCCGCAAAGGCCTCTGAAGGCGTCCTCCACACTTTCTGGTGTCCTTTCCAGTACTGGTATTCTTTTTCCCATCCCTCAGATTTCACTGCCTTAAATTCCTCTGCGGTAAAAGCCTTTTCTTCATCCCCCCTCCTGCAAAGATATTCCTTCTGTGTTTTCGGCAGCCAGTTTCCGTTCCCATCCATAGGCCGTACCGTTAAAAGGATGTGTGCATGTGGGTTTCGGAAGACCATACTGCCCTTATCCTTCACACGTTTTCCGTGCTTGTCTACCGGCACACCATCCGCATCTGTTACGGGCGGGCAGTGGATGTTCACATCCGCAATCATCCCCTCACTGATAAAGGTATTCTGGACATAATCCTGTATAAGCCGGATGTTCTCCTCCATTGACAGCTCAATCGGTAAGGCTACCTCAATCTCCCTTGCCAGCCGCGCATTTCGCCCCTTCTCAGTCCTTTCCACTTCATTCCACAGCACCGCCCTGTCCTGAAACCGCTTTGGTGCATTCTCGGGCAGCATCACCTCACTGTATGCCACCCATTTCTTTTTGGAATAATCTTCCGTAGTCCCGGTGTATTCATTCTCTATCTTTCTGGCTGACCTGTAAGCAGCCGCAGCAACAGCACTCCTGCCTTCCGACCGTCCAATCACCTGAATGCCAAATTGAAATATCGCCATATTTTTCCCTCCTGTTTTCCTCATTTTTGCAGGCCTTACGCCCTGCACTTATGGCAGTTACAAGGCTCCCTGCTCACTTTTAATATGAAAAATCCCCCAAACGGTAAAACCACCACCTGTTTTTTATCCCGCTTTTTATTTTTCATATTAAAAGTGATAAGGGAAACGGCCTTATCAAATATCTTACAAGGAGATGAAAACCATGAAAGGAAATGAAACCACCGGAGCGCAGGGACAGGCACTGCAGCTCCTGTTTACTTACCAGGGCATGGCTGAGGAAAACGGAAGCGTCCGGGATGCCTCCCTCCTGCTGGCTTTAAAGGCAGATGGAGCACCAAACTTCCTGGCCTCTGCAGTCATCAATTTTCCGGTCATAGACCAAAAGACAGTCCTGTTTATCCACGACCTCCAGCCATACAGGGGATACAAAAAGGAACGGCTGCGTCTTCTGGAGGCGGCAGAAGCCTTTGCCAAATCACACGGATACCAGGATATCTATATCAGCACCGGACGGCAGAAAAAGAACTTCTTAAGCCGCCAGGGCTTCCTGGAACTCCCGGACAGGTCTATGGCGAAAAAGGAACTCAGATATGAATAAGGACATCTGGAGGTGGCTGAACCGCATCTTTGCAAGCGGCATCTGGCTGCAGCCATTTTCCATGGCTGCATTAATCTTCTTCTTTAAAAGGGTACTGGACGGGGATACCTCTTACCTGATTCTCTTTGCACTTTCTTTTCTGCCTTCTGTTTACGTCTGGTCAGAGAACCAGAGGCAGGCGGCATCCGGGAAGGAAGAATTCAGTATTGAGGATGTTTTCCACGACAGGCCAACGGAGTATTCCAGTCCGCTGAAGATGCAGGCTATGTATCCCCAGGCAGACCCCAGGCTGTTATATGACACGCCCCAGGGCATTGTCCTTGGAAGGACGGAAACAGGACGGTTAAAAAAGCAGACTGCTTATCTGTGTAATCCGATAAAGGCAGGCATCTGCAGAAATTCCCACGTTCTCATCATAGGCGGCTCTGGCTCCGGCAAAAGCTCTGCCATCATCATCCCAAGCCTTCTTTCCACCCCGGATACCGGGATGTTCTGTGTGGACATCAAAGGAGAGTTGTGGTCGAAATCCCGCAGGATGGATGACCCGGATGTGGTCATTGTCAACTTCCAGGACAGAAGCAGGTTCGGATGGGATTTTTTATACCAGCTGAACCACAAGGACCAGGTGACTGACCAGGATATCCGGGAGTGTATGGAAGATATCGCAAACAGCCTCATCCCGATTCCCGCAAAAGAAAACAATAAGTTCTGGAAGCAGTCGGCCAGGTCGCTTTTATGCGGCGAGTTAACAGGCCTGTATAAACAAAAAGGCATCCACAACTTATCCGAGCTGATTAACGAAATCCTTTCCCGGGATACCAGGGAGCTGGTCACGGAACTGATGGACCGTGCGGTCCCCAAGGCCATAGAAGTAAAGCTGCTCTCATCCTTTAAGAATCTGGCAGACGAAACGCTCTCTGGTGTTGTCCAGGAGGAACAGGAGAATCTAAAGGCCTTCACGGATGACAGTATCCGTTATGCTGCGGAAATAAACCCCAGACAGGCCAATCCCCTGATGCTGGAAGAGAAAAAAGCCGTCTTCCTGGCCATCCCGGAGGAAAAACTGGAGCCGTATTACAATATCATCAATCTGATTATCTCCCAGGTGTTCAGCACCTTAATCAGACGCCCGGAGGGAAGTTTGCCAGTTCTTGTTGTCCTGGACGAACTGGCAAGGCTTGTATCACGGGGGCAAATCCCATATTTACATAACGGAATCCTGCTGACAGGCCGCAGCCGTAACATCACCCTGATTCTGGTAACCCAGTCCCTGGCTGCACTGGAAACCGCTTACTCAAAAGCCGATATTTTAAGCGTTGTTGCCAACTGCGCTTACATTGCCGCACTGGATATCCGGGACCAGACCACAGCCAAGACCATTTCAGAGCTTGCCGGTACTTATAAAGAACGGGAGACCACCTGGTCAGGCTCAGGCAAAAACCGCAGCACCAGCATCACTTACCGTGACAGGAACATCCTGGAGCCATCGGACCTTTCGCATCTGGTGCAGATGGATGAGGTGGTCCTGATATCCTCCGAGTTCCACTACTGCCGGGTCAAAAAGTGTTCTTACTTCAATGACCCCATCCTCGGCCCGCAGTCAGAACGCATCCAGAGATACAACCGGGAGGCCCTTGGTATTGAGGGCAAAGAACAGCCAATGCCAGTAAAAACACCAACAGACAATACCAATCCATACCTCCGCCTTGCAGAGACCCTGGCGGAGAAATACAGCCGGATGGCCAAAGAAAAAACACTGTCCATCTGGCAGAATCTAAAAGGAGATTTATGCAATGAAAAAAGAAGATATAGAAAGAATCATAGAAGAAATGCAAAAAAGGATGCCCGCCTACGAGGTGAAGGCAGAGACCGTAGAAAAAATCGGAGGCATCAGGGAAGGGATTTCCTGTAAAATCCCGTCTGAAAGCTGTGCAGTCATCCTATACCCGGATGACTACCAGCGCCTGCTTGATTCCGGGGAATCCATACAGGATATCGGAAGATACCTGGCATCCGAGGTAGAGCAGAGAAAGACCGAACTGCCTGCAGTCCCGATGACAACAGACGAACTCAAAAAGGGCCTGTATATCCAGGTGGTCAACGCAGAGGTCAACCGGAAACTGCTGGAAGGCCTCCCCCACGATTCCCTGGAAGACATAGCTGCCGTGGCGAGATACCAGATACCGGACGGGGAAAATAAGCTCTCTTTCCTGGTCACAAAAAACACTATGCAGCAGTATCAGATGAGCCAGGGGGAAGTTATGGAGGCGGCTTATAAAAATACCGCCTCCCAGGAATTTGACCTGAAGAAGATGGAGGACATTATGCGGGATATCCTGCACGAACAGGGAATCCGTGATGAAATGGCAGAAGCCTTCATAGAAGATATGGATACCCCCATGTATGTACTTACCAACCGGGAAAAACTGAACGGTGCAAACGCACTGGTATGCCCGGATATCCTGGAAAAAGCCTATAAAGAACTTGGCGAGCCTTACTACGTGCTTCCCAGTTCCACCCACGAACTGATACTGGTAAAAGAAAGCTATGGTATGAAACCGGACGAGCTGCGCCAGATGGTCCAGGAAGTCAACTGTACGAAAGTTCGGGCAAGAGACCTGCTTTCCAACAAGGTCTTTCACTATGACGGCAGGAAACTCTCGGCTGTACAGGAAAAAGAGCAGGTCATAGAAGCAGTCAGACACAACAAACTGATACACTGAAAAGGAGAACCCCAAATGGATAAAAAAGAAATACTGTCAGAAGCAATCCAGAATTACTTTCAGACAAGAAAAGACGTCTTCCAGATGGACATTGTAACGGAGGACGGGAAAAGGATGGAGTATACAAAAGAATAATATCCATCGCAACAGCAGCTGTTCACAAAGAAACGTGGACGGCTGTTTGTTTTCTAAAAATCCGCAAAATTTTACCATCCGCCTCTTTCTCCAGCATACTATAGACAAATAAATGAAAAAGGAGAACGAACTATGATTCAGACAGAAAAAATCTTAGAAAGAACCAAAAAACTTTCCCGTCAGGAGAAGAAAACCATTTTGTGCAGAAGGGATGATGTTCTCTGTGACCTCGTAACAGAAGGCTGTTACAGCGGCATTCCAAGAGACCTGTTGAAAGAATGCCTGGTTATGTATATTGGACAGGACTGTGAAAACGGCTCCCTGGAATTTTCCCGCTGGCTCCATAACCTGTATTATGGGGATGATAAGCGGCGCATGTTCCAGATTGACAAGGCCTTACGCAGAATCACCCCTGGCTACTGCAAGAACTACGACAACCTTATCATGCTGATGCGCGGTAAGCCAAAGGAAGTGAAGATTGATGTGGGGCAACTGATGAAGGACCTGGATAATATGGATGGGGCATATGAGAAGTGGAGCAGGGAGATTATTTTGAGGGGAGCGTAATACACCCCCTTGTACCAAATATGAGGTGTGGGGGAAGAGAAAAAATGCCATTCCAAAACTCTCTACAAAGTTAGGAATAACAGAAACTTTAGCTTTGCGCAATGCGAAAGTTTATTCTGCTGACACAAGACCGCGCCTGCTATGCGGCGCAAATAGTATAGATTGTTAGAAACGCGCTTGCCATACGGCGCTGCAAAATGGTATGAACTATCGTAAATGCAAAAGCTCAGTCATGTAGTATCTTATACATAGACTGAGCTTTCTATTTAATAAAACCCATACAATTTTTTAAACAATGCACGATTTCCATTTTTATACCCATATTTAATATCGCTTTTACTGACAGGAATGTAATTTTCTTCAAGAGACAGCTCGAATAAAGATAATAAATTTCCTTCCCTATCGTTTAGTTCATCATCTTGCGCAAATTGTCCTGATGGGTCTTTCTTTTCTTTTTCGCACTTGATTATATCATTCTTTAAACATTCCATCAATAAAGTTTTTTCATGTTGTGTATCATCTCCAAACACTTCATAACGTAATGCTTTTCTCGCCAAGACATAGGCAACACCTTCTCGGTATTCAAACGGAATGTCATAAATCTTAATTTCACCGCCTGCAAGGTCCCACAAACATTGGGTGTAAAAAGAACCTTGAAATATTGGTTTTGTGTAGTAATCTTTATCTTTTACCATAGTTTTTTACTCCTTTAAGATATATTGTTTTTATTAATATGCTAATTTTTAGAGGCGGGAAAATAAAATTTAAAAGAGAAAAGAGTAGAATACCGAAATATTTGATAAAAAATTCGGCAATATCTTGAATAAAATGAGAAGATGTGGTATATTACAAATAGAAGGGGAAAGCTATAACGAAGGCAAACCCCAAATATGTATAGCTAAAAGTAGCCGCTAACTATGGGGATAGAGGGCGGCTACCTTTCTTTGTTTATTGAATATAAAAATACAAAAACTTCAAACATAAGCGTCATTGTTTGTATAAAATCACTATATGTCATACAATACCCTCCTTTAAAAAAATACTTGGAGGGCTTTTTATTACCCTCCTGCAAAGATAGAGGGCCTGCCGCCTTTTTATTATGACTTTCCGTAGTAAAAGCATAGCATATACAAAAAATAATTGCAATAAATTTATCTACAAAAAAGATTAAAAATTTTTATAAAAATCGTTCCATCTGCAAATTTTTTCAGCATATTAAAAACGTAGAGAAAACTTGGATGGCATATGTTAATTATCGGCCTTTACTAGCCAGATATAAAAATACTACAAGTTTGAAAAGAAACTGTAAGTATTGCAAATATAATTCTGCACTCATATCGTTATCCTCCTTGTCCATTCTATACGTACAGAAAGTTTGCTTCTATACGTAAGTGAAGGAACAAGGAAGACGGCCGTCGACCTTTCCGTTTGGCAATTTGTATACGATAAGTTATCTTATCAAAAATTGCCATTCCAAGTCTCTCTACAATATGTACAATATCAGAAATTTTAGTTTTTCGCAATACGAAAGTTTGTTCCATTAATGCAGACTGTGACTGTCATATATGGCTGCGAAATATGATTATTAATGGAGAACGGAAAATCCATGACCGATAATAAGTCGTCCGCGGGTCAAATGTTCCGGCTTTAATTTCTCACGCAGGCTTGAACGCCAGTTCGAAACACCTTCGCGCTGATTACGAGCGCGAAACGCGAGTTATCAAAAATACAAAAACTCAGTCATGTAATGTATACTACATGACTGAGTTCTTTTTTTAATTGAATGCATATAATTTTTTAAACAATTTTCCAGTCCCATACTTATGCCAGAACAAATCATTCTCTTCGCTTAATTGTAAGTATTCATCTTCTATGCATGTATCGAAAACAGACAATAAGTCAGCCTCTTTATCGCACAGTTCTGGAGATAATTTTTTCTCTCTTTTGCACTTAATTATATCATTTTTCAGTTGTTCTGCAAGCATTTCTTTTTCTTTTTGCGTACCTTTTCCAAATATTTCATAACGTATTGCTTTTTTAGCAAGAATGTATGCGAGACCAGGCCGGTATTCAAACGGAATATCGTAAATTTTAATTTCTCCACCTGCAAGGTCCCACAAACATTGGGTGTAGCAAGAATCCTGAAATATTGGCTTTGTGTAATAATCTTTGTCTTTTGTCATAGTTTTTTACTCCTTTAAGATATGTTGTTGTTAATATGCTGATTTTTAACTACACCATTAACTATGAAAATAAATAAAAAAAATTTTATTAGAAGCGTTTCATTTTCAATTTTTTCAGCATATTAAAAATGTAGAGAAAACTTGGATGGCGTTTTAAAAACTATCGGCCTTTACTGACCAGATAGATAAATATCATCATTTCAAAAAGAAATTTCAGATAATCTAAGTATAGACTATAATCCATCGTTTTTCCCTCCTTATTTTTTCTATGCGCACAGGAGTGGACTTCCTGTACACAAGCGAAAAAATAAGAAAGGGCGGCCAGTAGACCTTCTTAATGGCAATTTACATACGACAAAGTAAATACCTTGTCAAAAATTGCCATTCCAAGTCTCTCTACAAAAAACAATAAACATAAAAGAAGTGATATATATGAAAGGTAAATGGAATAAAGGACATGAAATGCTCCCCACAAATGGAGAGCATATGGAAATTGTAATAAGACTATCGGGATACTGCCAAAAGGATAAAAATGGCCAAATATATTTTGGTGTAGACGGAAGAGATGAAGGTTGCGGAGTCTCTGAAACTCTACTTCCAATATATAACGAGGCAAGCATAAAACAATGGCGCTTAGATAGATGAATACATGTATTTTAAGCATCCGCTTCACTGTATCTAAATGTTCCTCTGTGATATAATTCAGGATATTTATTGTTAAATTGGTATACCCCAATGAAAACAAAGTTATATACATAGTCTGCATTAATATTTTGTGGTGCATAATCTAATAAATCATTTTTTAAGTATAAAAATGGCTTATTAGATTTGACGTTTTTTAAAACAATGCTATGAACGCGCTCATATTCTTTAATTCCCAATTTTACTTTTCCATAAAACAGAATTGGTGTGTCAATCATATCGTCATTCCGCATAACAACAGACCTCAAACTGCGCGTCAATAAACGCTTATGCTGCCTGGTTTCCTGGTTTATTAAGATAATAGGATTATTTTCAATCTCGTTGTTGGGCTCTAAATGAGTAGCAGCCGTATCAGGCTTAAAAAAGTGATTCATACAGGCAGCTAATTTATCCTGTATCTGGTCATCTGTTAGCGTCCGGTAATACTCGCAGATTTCTCTTTTTGATGCAGACTCAAACCCATAATCGCAATTTGGAGTATGTGCATCTCCAGGCCATGTAGATAAAAACGCATTTCTTTGAGATGTTGCACTTGTAAATTTCAACTTGGCCTGCTTGCATTCTGGACAAAACAGCGCATCACGATTGAAGGATGGAAGCAGCTTCCCATTATTTGTTAAATTATCCTCAAGATAAAAAATATTGTTCTCGTAAAAGAATGATTCAAACTTATTATCAGGCATAGTAAGCGGTCCCTTCTAAATAGAATGATATACATAAACAGTATCATGCTTGGATAATTTTGTAAACAGAAATGGAAATAAATGAAAAATTTTTTATGAGAAGCGTTTCATTTTCAATTTTTTCAGCATATTAAAAATGTAGAGAAAACTTGGATGGCGTTTTAAAAACTATCGGCCTTTACTGACCAGATAGATAAATATCATCATTTCAAAAAGAAATTTCAGATAATCTAAGTATAGACTATAATCCATCGTTTTTCCCTCCTTATTTTTTCTATGCGCACAGGAGTGGATTTCCTGTACACAAGCGAAAAAATAAGAAATGGCGGCCAGTAGACCTTCTCAATGGCAATTTATATACGGCAAAGTAAAAACATTGTCAAAAATTGCCATTCCAAGTCTCTCTATAAAAATAATAAACATAAAAGAAGTGACATATATATGAAAGGTAAATGGAATAATTTACAAAAAACATTACCAAGCAGTAATGAAATAGGCAGGTTAATTGATTTAAAAATTGCAGAAATGGAAACTTCTGGATATATTACCGTCAACGACAATGAAACATGTGATATTCTATTTTTTGTTGCAGAAGGAAAATATGGAGATATCGCTGCCACAACAACAATTGAAAAGCATGATTACTGCCTTGTGCAATGGAGGAGAGTATGTTAATTTGAATAATGACAGAAAAACCAAAGAGTACATTTGAAAAATGTATTATTTGGTTTTTTTTGTAATATATTTCATGTTTAAATGTCAGCAATCTCAAGTACAGTAAAAATAACACACCACCATCACTTTTGTGATGGTGGTGTGTCTTAATATATTGAGACATTTATTCCATTACTGCGGTATCTATTATGGTAACGGACAAGCGTCATAATTTACCCAATTTCCATTAATTAAAATCCGATTAAAAGTATGGCCGCCGTCGCTTTTCGCATATGATAAGTAATCATGCATCTTGCCGGTATATGTACTCACATATTTAACCTGCGCATTGATATCTTTGGCAAAGTCACCCATAATTTCTGTTGCTGAATGGCAATCTAATGTTGCATCATTGTAAACATAAACAGCTGCACCAGAACCATTTTTATATCCATAATGACTTAAAAGATAATTCTTGGCAGCATCCAGTTTGTCTACGAATGACATATTGCCGGTCCAAATCTGATTCTCTACTGATTTTCGCCAAGAATAATAGCCAAGATATTCTTGCCAATCGGAAGTTACGGTAACATTATAGGTAAGTAAAATATTACCATTATATTTTGCAATAATTGTTGCCGCACCTCGAGTTAATCCTTTAACAGTAACCCCCGCAGCATATTTTGTCGCATTAAATCCGAGAACATCAATAGCTTTTGTTGGATTTTTTATTTCAAATGTAACCTGCTTGAAATCAATTGAGCTAAAATCATCAACATCTGGTCCAATGGTATTGGATTTTCCACCCTCTAATGTAATGTTTCTCACATTATTCGGCATCTTCACCGTCACACTACACTTCGCACTCACTCCACTGCCATCAGCAGCAGTAGCA
>OGYQ01001462.1_pt1 | contig 12180 bp, 10 predicted proteins | sample 1576641 | NCBI WGS metagenome assembly OGYQ01 (sample SAMEA3541476, study PRJEB24748) | human gut metagenome | biome: human gut; feature: human-associated habitat; material: faeces | place: China | collected 2012
GATTCATTCGTCCAGCAAAGCCACCGCCACATCGTTGACGTTGGTGCCGGTGGGGCCGGTGATCAGCAGTCCGTCCACCGCGCGCAGGGCATGGTAGGCGTCGTTTTGCCGCAGCACGGTCACCGGGTCCAGCCCCTTGTCCCGCAAAGCCTGCAGGGTGGAGCCGTCCACATAGCCGCCCGCCGCGTCGGTGGGACCGTCGGTGCCGTCCGACCCCACGCTGAACACCGCGGCGTTTTCCAACCCCTGCAGCCCGACGGCAGCCCCCAGCGCCAGTTCCTGGTTGCGGCCGCCCAACCCGTTGCCGGTCAGATGGACCACCGTCTCGCCGCCGGCCACAAAGGCCAGCCGCCGCCCGCTGCCCGCGTGGGTGCGCAGCACACTGGCCAGGAACCGTCCGGCCTCCCGGGCCTCACAGTTCAGGCAATCGGTGAGCAGCACCGTTTCATACCCCAGGGTGCGGCACTGGGCCGTTGCCGCGGCGCAGAGTTCCCGCACACTGCCGGTAACCCGGGTGGTCACATTGTCCAGCGTTTTGGGTGTTTCCCGGTCCAGCAATTCCCGCGCCAAGGGCGAAAGCCGCAGCCCGTACCGGGCCGCAATGGCCCGGGCCTGGGCGCAGGTGGAGGAATCGGGATAGGCCGGCCCGGAGGCAATCATATCCAGTGGGTCACCCACAATGTCGGACAGGATGATGCTGTAAACCCGCGCCGGGGCGCAGGCCTGGGCGAACCGTCCGCCCTTGACGGCGGACAGCCGCTTGCGGATACAGTTGATCTCCACAATGTCCGCCCCGCTGGCCAGCAGCTGGCGGGTAATGTCCTGCAATTCCGCGGCGGGCAGCAGCGGCTTTTCCAGCAGGGCGCTGCCTCCGCCCGACAGCAAAAACAGCACGGTATCGTCGGCGGTCAGGTTCCGCACCAGTTCCAGGGCGCGCTCGGTGGCGGCAAAGCCGTTCTCGTCGGGCACCGGGTGCCCGGCCTCGCAGCAGACCACGCCGGGGATGGACCCCCGCACATGGCCGTACTTGGTCACCACCAGGCCCCCGTCCACCCTGCCCAGAACCGCCACCGCGGCATGGGCCATCTGCCAGGCGGCCTTGCCCGCCGCCACCAGCAGCGTCCGCCCGGGGCCGGGGGTAAACCGCTCCAGGGCACGCTGCACGGCCCGGTCCGGCATGACGGCCCTCAGGCTGGCCGTGACAATGCGCACGGCCTGTTCGCGCAGCTCGTGATTCATAAAAACGCCTCCTTGGCGGTGTTGGGACGGACTTCAGCAGGTAGCGCCGCCCTTGACTTTCTTTTGCAGCACCGCTTCCTTGTCCACCGGGGCGGTGAGCAGTTTGTTCTGGACGTAGTCAAAGCCCAGCCGGTCGATGGTGTCGGCGAACCGCTCGCCGGTGATGCCCTCATCCCGGAAGAAGAGGATGGCCCGTTCCACGATGTCCAGCACTTCCTCCTCCGAAGTGAAGATTTTGTCCATGGGGTGGCCGTGGGCAATCCGCTTGCCCCAGCGGCCGCCCAGGTAGATCTTGTAGCCGTCGGTGAATTCCTCGGTGACGCCGAAGGGGCACTTGCCCTTGCAGCGGCCGCAGTGGTTGCAGGCGTCGGGATCGATGTGCAGCGTGCCGTCCTGCAGTTTGGCCACATGGATGGGGCAGTTGGCCTCCACCTGGCAGACCTTGCAGCCGCGGCACTTGGCAGGATCAATCAGGGGCACCCGCTGGCCCACAATGCCCAGGTCGTTCAGATCGGGCTTGACGCAGTTGTTGGGGCAGCCGCCCACGGCAATCTTGAACTTGTGGGGCAGCGTGACGTTGTGGTAGCCCAGATAGAACCGCTCGTGGAGCTTTTCGCTGAGGCCGAAGGAATCCAGCAGGCCGTACTGGCAGGTGGTACCCTTGCAGGAGACGATGGGCCGCACCAGCGAACCGGTACCGCCGGTCTGCAGGCCGGCATCGGCCAGGAAAGCCCGCAGCTCGTCCAGCTTGTCGTAGGGCACGCACTGGATTTCCAGCGTCAGGCGGGTGGTCATCGTCACCTCGCCGGAGCCGAACCGCTCGGCGGCCTCGGCGATGACCCGCTGTTCCTCCGCCGTGATCTTGCCGTTGCGGGTGATGACCCGGATGTTGAACCGGTCGGGGTAGCGCTTGTCCTGCAGGCAGCCCAGCGCCTTGACCCGCTTGATCTCCTCGGGCGGGATGGTGCCGTGGAAGGCCACCTTGACCTGGTTGAAGGTCAGGCCGCCCTCCAGCACCCGGGTGTGGGTGTAACCGAAGGCCTTGAGCCGGTTCTGGAGGAAGTACCCCCGCTTGCCCCGGGCGCAGACCAGCAGCAGTTTGGCGTCCTTGTCGATGCCTTCCAGGGGACCGGTGACGGCGGCAAGGTTGATCCACTTGGCCCCCGGGATGGACGCCTGTGGCAGCACGTCGATGACCTGGTAGTCGGCGGCGGCGCCGGCGGCATACTCCGCCGGGGTGAAGGTTTCAAAGATGCCGGCCAGCTTGTTTTTCAGAATGTAGCAGGCCTGCACGAAGGGGTGGATGGCCGTGGAGAAGGGCGGCGCATAGGCAAAGTCCAGCGTGTCGAAGTCCTCCAGCCGGGCGCCCAGGGCGATGCCGGTGACGGCAATGTCCACCATCTTGTCCACCGCGCCGGCGCCCAGCACCTGGATGCCCAGCAGCTTGTGGGTGGTGCGGTCGGCCAGCAGCTTGGTGAGGAAGATGTCGGCACCGGGATAGTAGTGGGCCTTGTCGTCGGTGACGCAGACCACGCTCACTGGGTCAAACCCGGCATCCTTTGCCTGGGCCTCGGTCAGGCCGGTGCGCCCGGCGCAGAGGTTGTCCAGCAGTTTGACGACGCCGGTGCCCAGGCAGCCGCCGTAGGGGCTTGGCTCCCCCGACAGGTTGCGGGCCAGGCAGCGGCCGGTGAGGTTGGCGGTGGAGCCCATAGCCGACCACTGGGGTTTGCCGGTGAGGGCATTGTGCACCATGGCGCAGTCGCCCACGGCGTAGACGTCGGGCAGGTTGGTGGCCTGTTTGTCGTCCACCAGGATGGCCCCCTTGACCATCTCGAGGCCGGTGCCCTGCAAAAAGGCCGTGGCCGGGCGGATGCCGATGGCCAGCACCACCAGATCCGCCGGCAGGGTGCCGCCGTCGGTGGTCACCCCGGCGGCCCGGTCGGTGCCGGTGATGCCCTGCAGCGCGGTACCGGTGAGCACCCGCACCCCCTTGGCCTGGAGCTGCCGCTTGACATACCCGGCCATTTCGGGGTCAAAGATGTTGGGCATGAGCTGGGACGCCATGTCCACCACCGTCACCGACAGGCCCTTGGCCAGCAGGTTTTCGGCCACTTCCAGACCGATGAACCCGCCGCCCACCACCACGGCCCGGCGGCAGCCGTTCTGCTCGGCCCAGGCCCGGGCGGCAATGGCGTCGTCCGGCGTGCGCATCTTGAAGACGCCGGGCAACCCCGTGCCGGGCACATCGGGCACAAAGGGCTCGGCGCCCACCGCCAGGATCAGCTTGTCATAGGCTTCGGTCTGTTCGGCGCCGGTGTCGGTATCCCGCAGGGTGACGGTCCGGGCCAAGGCATCCAGTGCCACCGCCTCCTTCCCGGTATGTACCTCCACCCGGGTGAGGCCCGCGTATTTCTGGGGCGTGTTGACGATCAGATCCTCCCGGGTTTCGATGCTGCCGCCCAGATAGTAGGGCAGGCCGCAGCCCGCGTAGGAGATATCCTTGCCTTTGGAGTACAATACCACCTGGGCATCGGGCTGTTCCCGCTTGAGTTTGGCTGCTGCCTTGGTGCCGGCAGCCACGCCGCCGATGACGAGTATTTTCATAGATCTGCCTCCTTCCGGAGTGCCCGCAGACACCTCGATGTACGTTGTTGTCTGCCTGTTGCCGGACTTTTGATTCTAGTAAAAGCATACTCCTGCCCGGGCACCGCGTCAACAAAAAAGCGGTCCTTTTTTGGGTTTTCTTCCAATTTTTTCTTTGTGTTTTCCTTTTTTCTTGTGCAAAAGAGCATTGTCCCCTTGGTTCCCGGTGCAAAAGAGAAAACCTTCCACCAGGGGTGGAAGGCTGGGCCGCTGTATGCAAATTTTCAGCAATGTACTTCGATCAGAAAGCGGCTGCTGCCGGCGGGATAGTAACTTTCGGTGTATTCGATGGGACGCCCGGAAGCCATCCGGCCGACGGAGGTGATGTAGATGGCGGGTTCAAAAGGGCTGATCTCCAGGCGAGCCGCCACTTCCTCCGGCGGAGGCACCACTTCCAGCTGGCGGCTGGCGTGGCGCACCTCCAGATGTCGCTCCGACAACACCGCATAAAAGGAAAGGTCGGTAAAATCCAGCTGGTCCATATCCGCAAAGAGTTTGTGGGGCACGTACACCGTGGTGTACACCACCGGGGCGTTGTTATGGTATCCTTCCAGATGCCGCAGCCGCACCAGCCGGGTCACCCGGGCCCCCAAAGGCAGCTCCAGGGCGTGGGCCACCGGCTCAGCGGCCCGCTCCTGCCCGATATAGAGTACCCGGGTGCGCACGGTGCGATGGTTTTTTTCGCTCTCGGCCCGGTAGCCCGTGACAAAACGGGTGGACTCATGCACCACCTTGGGTTCGGCGGCAAAGGTGCCCTTTCCCTTGATGCGCACGATCAGTCCTTCCCGCGTCAACGTGTCCAGCGCCTGCCGCAGGGTGGGACGGCTGACGCCCAACAGGGCGCACAACTCATTTTCGGTGGGGATCTGGCTGCCCACCGCATATTCCCCCGACAAAATCCTGGCACGGATATATTCTGCCGCCTGTTCATGCAATGCTTTGCCCATTCTGCCTGCTTCCTTTCTGTCTGAATGCAGGGGGCCGCCTCTGCCCGGTCCCTTGCCTTACCTGTATCTTACCATACCGCGCCCCCCTGCGTCCATGGCTTTTCGGCCTTTGCGCCCGGACCGGCGGGCCCGCATTTGCCCCGCCGACGGCGTGCGGGATGGCACGACAGCATATATGCACTACTCCTCCCGCAAAATCCGTCCCGGTAAAATCCGCGCCGCGCGGCACAATTTTTTCTTGACGGGCGGACCGGAAACCACTATAATAAATAGCAAAACAGGACAAGGACGTCTGAATGCAGCGCCCTTGCCCTGTTTTTTTAGTTTTTTGGTACCAGGATGGTGATTGGCATGGAAGACCTGATCCGCCACGCAGAGCAGATCAACCACCAGCTGGCCCGTCATGGGGTCAAGTTCGGCATTTACAAAAACGGCACTTTCAAGGAACGGCTGTTCCCCTTTGACGCAATTCCCCGGGTGATCACCGCCACCGAGTGGGAGACCCTCTCCCGGGGGGTGACCCAGCGGGTGCGGGCGCTGAACCTTTTTTTGCGGGATATTTACGGCGAGAAGAAGATTCTGGCCGACGGAGTGGTGCCGGAAGAATTTGTCTACCGTTCCCCCGGGTACCTGGCCCAGTGCGAGGGCATTGTGCCCCCGGGCGGCATCTACAGTCATATTTCCGGCATTGACCTGGTCAAGGGCAAGGACGGCAACTGGTATGTGCTGGAGGACAACCTGCGGATTCCTTCCGGCGCATCCTACCCGCTGATCGTCCGTCGGCTCTGCCGCCGGTGCAGCTCCGACACCTTCCGGCACAACGCCGTGGCGGACAACCGCCAGTACGGCGAATTGCTGCGCCGCACCCTGGACAGCGTGAACACCGGCGGCATCAACGTGGTGTTCACCCCGGGGCGGTACAACGCCGCTTACTTTGAACACGCCTTTTTGGCCGAGCAGTCCGGCGCCGTGCTGGCCGAGGCCGGGGACCTGTATGTGCGGGACGATGTGCTGTACTACCGGGCCACCCACGGGGACTGCCGGGTGGGCGCGCTTTACCGCCGGGTGTCCGACGAGTATATGGACCCGCTGGCCTTTGAGCCTTCCTCGCTGATCGGCATCCCCAACCTGATGGCCGCCTACCGGGCGGGCAACGTGGCGGTGGTCAACGCCTTTGGCAACGGCGCCGCCGACGACAAGGGCATCTACTACTTTGTGCCCAAGATGGTGCGCTATTACCTGGGCGAGGAAGCCATTCTGCACAACGCCCCCACCTACCTGCCCTTCTATGAGGAGGACCGCCGCTATGTGCTGGACCACCTGGACAGCCTGGTGATCAAGGATGTGGCCGAGGCGGGGGGCTACGGCGTCGTGTTCGGCAGCAAGCTGAGCCGGGCGGAGCTGGACAAGATGCGGGATACCATCCTGGCCCAGCCCCGGCGGTTCATCGCCCAGGAGGTCATCGACTTTGAGGACCTGCCCATCATGGAGGGCAGCGACCGGGTGGAGCGCAAGGCCGATCTGCGCGCCTTTGTGCTGTCCGGTGCCCAGGAAACCGTGGCCTGGCCCAGCGGGCTGACGCGGTTTTCCCGCAATCCCGACAGTTTCATCGTCAACTCGTCACAAGGAGGAGGTTTCAAGGATACATGGGTCCTGTCACATTGAGCAAACAAAACCGGCTGTTCTGGCTGGGTCGCTACGCCGAGCGGGTGTATGTGACCACACAATTCCTGATGCAGTTCTACGACGCCCTGCTGGACAGCACCGCCCCCGATTACGCCGACTTCTGCCGCCGGCTGGGGGCCGAAAACGTCTACCGGGATGCCGAGGATTTCTGCCGCCGGTACCTGTTTGACGGCAACCAGCCCTGCTCGGTGCGGGCCAGCATGGACGCCCTGCTGGGCAACGGCATGGTGCTGCGGGAGACCATCACCTCCCCCACCCTGTCCTATTTGCAGCTGGCGGACAGCGCCATGGACCTGGCCAGCCGCAGCGAAGCCCCCGGAGTGGAGCTGCAGTGGGTGCTGGACGACATCATGGCCTTCCGGGGCAGCTTTGACGAGGCGGTGGACCTGGACGGGGTGCGCAACATCACCAAGACGGGCGGCACCGTGGAGCGGCTGAGCCTGATGCTGCGGCTGGACTGGCAGACCGACCGGCTGCGCCAGGAGATGCGCAAGCTGCTCAACCGGCTGTACAAAACCGACCTGAACGCCGAACCGAAAGCCCTGCAGACCATCACCGCCTACGCCCTGGAGGAGGCCGACGTTCCGGCGTCCCAGCTGCTGCACAGCGTAGAAGGACTGTTTGTGGTATGAGCCGGGTGCTGGCGTTTTCCTACGACATCGCCCTGGCTTTTGACAAACCGGTGACCAACCACAGCTTTGTGCTGCGGTGTCTGCCCGCCGACGGCCCCGGCGTACAGACCACCGCCGCCCAGGCCTGGGCCCTGGGGCAGGGTGTCTGCCAGGACTACGCCCACATCTACCTGGCCCTGGCCCGGCTGTGCGGGCTGAGTGCCCGGTATGTGAACGGCCTGCCCGAGGGGGAGGGTGCCAGCCACGCCTGGTGCGAAGTCTGGCTGGACGGCATCTGGACCGGCATCGACCCCACCCGGGGCCGCTGGGCCGACGAAGGCTACATCCGCTTTTGCGTGGGGCGGGACTTTGCGGACTGCCCCATCGAGCGGGGGGTCTTTCTGGGCGGCGCCAACCAGTGCCAGACCGTCTTTATGAAGGTCTGCCAACAATAATGACAAGAAGGAGCATACCCATCCATGATACAGGAAGTGGTACGGGTGCCGCTGGCCGTGGACGAGGACCTGGTGATCCGCAAACGGCGGATCGGCAGCGGCACGCCCCGCCTTTGCGTGGTGACCGGCACCCACGGCGACGAGCTGGAGGGCCAGTATGTGGCCTGGCGGCTCAACCGCCTTTTACAGGAAAATTCCGAACATCTGCACGGCACGGTGGACATCTACCCGGCGCTGAATCCCCTGGGCATCAGCACGATGACCCGGGGCATGCCGCTGTGCGACCTGGACATGAACCGCACCTTCCCCGGCGGGCGGGAAGGAGCCATGTCGGAGCTGATCGCCGCCCGCCTGATCGAGGACTTGAAAGGCGCGGATGTCTGCATCGACATCCACGCCAGCAATATCTTTTTGCGGGAGATTCCCCAGGTGCGCATCAACGTGAACACCGCTCCGAAATTGATTCCCCTGGCCAAAACCCTGAACATGAATCTTTTGTGGATTCATGCGGCGGCCACCGTGCTGGAATCCACCCTGGCCCACAGCCTGAACGCCGCCGGCACCCCCACCCTGGTGGTGGAGATGGGCATCGGCATCCGGGTGACCAAGGCCTTTGGGGAACAGCTGCTCACCGGCATCCTGTCGCTGATGTCCCACCTGGGCATGTGGGATGCCCCGGTGGCACCGGTGGCCCCGCCCATCGTCAGTTCCGACGGGGCGGTTTCCTTTGTGAACGCCAACTTCCCGGGGGTGTTCTTTCCCTCGGTGGCCCATGGCGTGCGGGTGGAACAGGGCCAGGAGCTGGGCGTCATTGCCGATCCGCTCACCGGCGGCATCCGGGAGACGCTGCGCAGCCCCGCCGCCGGGCTGCTGTTCACCCTGCGGGAATATCCCGTGGTGTATGAGGGTTCGCTGATTGCCCGGGTTTTGGGAGGCAGTGTATGAGAGAGGAAGTTCTGTTCACGCTGGACACCCCCTACCGCCAGCCGCTGGCCGTGAAGGGGTGGTTTTTCGGCACGCCGGGGCAGAAGACCCTGGCCGTCATGGGCGCCCTGCGGGGCAACGAGATCCAGCAGATGTACGTATGTTCCCAGCTGATCCGCCAATTGGATGCTCTGGAACAGGCGGGCGCCCTGTCCGCCGACTGCGGCATCCTGGTGATTCCCTGCGCCAACCAGTTTTCCATGAACGTGGGGCGGCGGTTCTGGGCTGCCGACAACACCGACATCAACCGGATGTTCCCCGGCTACGACGCCGGCGAAACCACCCAGCGCATCGCCGCCCGGATCTTTGCCGCGCTGCAGGGGTACACCTACGGCGTCCATGTGACCAGCCTCTATCTGCCGGGCAACTGCCTGGGGCATCTGCGCATCATGGAAACCGGCTACCAGTCCCCCGAGATTGCCCGGGACTTCGGCCTGCCCTACATCGCCCTGCGCCGGCCCCATCCCTACGACACCACCACGCTGAACTACAACTGGCAAATCTGGGACACCCACACCTTCTCGCTGTACACACCGGCCACCGAACGCATCGACGCAACGGCTGCCCGGCAGGGGGTGGAAGCGGTGCTGCGGTTTTTGCAGGTGCGGGGCTTCTGCCGGGAGGATTTCGGCCCCGGGGAGTCTGCCCGCCTTTTTGCCGAGGACGCGCTGCGCAGCGTCAAGCCCACCGTGGGCGGGCTGCTGGTGCACCAGTCCCGGCTGGGCGACGCCGTGCGGCAGGGCCAGCCCCTGGCCCAGGTGGTGGACCCCTGCGCCGGCACCGTGCGCCAGACCCTGTGTGCCCCGGTGGACGGCCGGGTCTTCTTTGCCCACGAGGCCTGCCTGATCAACGGCTACGACGTGGCCTTGCGGGTGCTGCCCGACGAAGCCTAAGCCAGGCAGTCCCGCACCGAAACGGTCAGCCCGTGCTGCCGGTAGACCCGGGGCACCCGCCGGGTGAGGTCACAGACCACTTCGTAGGGGATGGTGCCGGTCTTGTCGGCCACCGTCCGGGTGGTATCGGCCCCGGGGGCTGCCGCCGGCCCAAAGACCGTCACCTCATCCCCCGGCCGGACGTCCGGCACCGCCGTCACATCCACCAGCGTCTGGTCCATACACACGCGCCCCAATACCGGGGCGCGTTTTTTTCGGATCGTCATGCAGCCCCTGTTGGACAGCTGCCGGGGATACCCGTCCCCGTAGCCCACGCAGACGGTGGCCACCCGCAGGGGTTCTTCGGCCGTGAAGGTGCGCCCGTAGCTGAGGCTCTGCCCCGGGGCCACCGTCTTGACCTGGGTGACCACCGCCTTGAGGGTGAGCACCGGCGCAAGGTCCCCCATATCCACCGCCGGGCCGGGCTGCAGCCCGTAGAGGATGATGCCCGCCCGCACCAGGTCGCACCGCCAGTCGGGGTGGCGCAGTTGGGCCGCGCTGTTGGCACAGTGGACGGTGCCGGGGTCCCGGCCGTCCACCCGCAGGGCTTCCACCGCCCGCCGGAACAGGGCATACTGGCTTTCGGTGTAGGCTTCGTCGTCGGGGGCGGCGCTGTCCGCCACGGCAAAATGCTGGAAGATGCCGGTGATGCGCAGCCCCGGCAGGGTGTAACAGTCTTCCATCCGGCGCAGTGCCCCGGCAAAGTCCGCCCGCAGGGCAAAGCCGATGCGCCCCATGCCGGTGTCGGCCTTCAGATGGCAGGAGACAGTGCACCCCGCCGCCACCGCCCGGTGGGAAAGCCGCTTGGCATAGTCCTCCTCCAGCAGGGTCTGGGTCAGGTCCAGCGCCGCCAGCTCCCCCGCAAAGGCGGGGTCGGTGTAGCCCAGGATCAGGATGGGCCGCCGGATGCCCGCCCGGCGCAGTTCCCGCCCTTCGGCCAGGCAGCTCACCGCAAAGGCCGCCGCCCCGGCCCGTTCCAGGGTGGCGGCCACCGTCACAGCTCCGTGGCCGTAGGCGACCGCCTTGACCATCGCGCAGACCGGGCTGCCCGTGCGCGCCTGAATCTGCCGGAAATTGTGCAGCAGGGCATCCAGGTCCACCTCGGCCCAGCAGTGTTTTTCCCACGCCATCTTCGGTCCCCCCTTTGTCAGAACGCCCGCAGCGTGATGCCGTCGGCGGGCAGGGCTTCCCGCAGTTTTTCCACAAAGGCCAGCGCCTTGGGGCCGTCCCCGTGGACACAGACCGAATCCGCCCGCAGTTCCACCTCGGAACCGTCGCAGGCGGTGACCTTGCCCTCCCGGGCCATCCGCACCACCCGGGCAATGGCCTGGGTCTCGTCCTCGATCATCGCCCCCGGCGTGCCCCGGGGCACCAGCGTGCCGTCCGGCCGGTAGCCCCGGTCGGCAAAGACTTCGCAGGCCACCGGCAGCCCGATGGCCCGGGCCGCCGCTTCCATCTCGCTGCCCGACAGCGCCAGCAGGATGGCCCCGGGGGCCGCTTTCTGCACCGCCCGGCAGAGGGCATCGGCCAGGGGTCGGTCCTTGGCCGCCATGTTGTAGAGGGCGCCGTGGGGCTTGACGTGGTGGAGCGGCACCCCCACCTCATCACAGAAGGCCCGCAGCGCGCCGATCTGGTAGGCCACACAGTCGGCGGCCTCCGCCGGGGCGATCTGCATTCTGCGGCGGCCGAAACCCGCCAGGTCGGGCAGGCCGGGGTGGGCCCCCACCTGTACACCGTACCGGCAGCAGAGCTCCACGCTGCGGTGCATGACGGTGGGATCCCCGGCATGGTAGCCGCAGGCAATGTTGGCCGAAGTGATGTAGGGAATGACCTGTTCGTCGCAGCCAATGGTGTAGGCGCCGAAACTTTCGCCCAGGTCACAGTTGAGATCCAGATAGGGCATGGCAGAAAGCCTCCTTTCAGAACCGCAGGGCGGTGTTCTTGACGTCGGTCAGGAACATATGCCCGGGAGCATGGGTGATGCAGAATGCCGGCCGGGACGCCATGATGGCGGCCTGGGGGGTCACCCCGCAGGGCCAGAAGACCGGCACTTCGCCGGGACGGATGGTCACAGGGTCGCCGAAGTCGGGGTGGGCCAGGTCGGTGATGCCAATGGCCTCGGGGAAGCCGATCTGCACCGGGGCGCCGTGGACCCGGGGCATGCCCGCCGTGATGGCCACCGCCGCCGGCACCAGCCTGTGGGGGATGGGCCGCATGCTGACCACCATATTGCCGTGGAACACCCCCGCCGCCTCGCAGGGGATGTTGGTGCGGTACATGGGGACGTTGACCCCCTCCTCGATCTGGCGCACCGGGATGTCCGCCTCCAGCAGGGCGCTCTCGAAGGAGAAGCTGCACCCGATGAGGAAGCTGACCAGGTCGTCCCGGGCGTCAAAATATTCGGCCACATCGGTGGGTTCGGCCACCAGTTCCCCGTCCCGGTAGACCCGGTAGCGGGGCAGATCGGTGGCGATATCACTGCCCGGGGCGAACCGTGCAAAGCTGCGCTGGCCGGCATCGGCCACCTCCAGCAGCGGGCAAGCCTTGGGGTTGCGCTGGCAGAACAGCAGGAAGTCCCAGGCCAGGTCCTTGGGCAGCACCACCAGGTTGCCCTGGGCGTACCCGGCGCAGAAGCCGGTGGTGGGGCCGGTGATTTCGCCCCGGCGGATGGCCGCCCGGGCCC
>OGYQ01001464.1_pt1 | contig 12131 bp, 7 predicted proteins | sample 1576641 | NCBI WGS metagenome assembly OGYQ01 (sample SAMEA3541476, study PRJEB24748) | human gut metagenome | biome: human gut; feature: human-associated habitat; material: faeces | place: China | collected 2012
CGTCTTCTGTTCCCAGAGTTACCGCTCCGTTCAGCATGAACTTCATGTTTCCGGTTCCGGAGGCCTCTTTGGACGCCAGGGAGATCTGCTCGGAAATGTCGCAGGCCGGGATCAGCTTCTCAGCCTTTGTCACATTGTAGTTTTCCACCATGACGATGCGCATGTACTTATTGACATCCGGATCGTTGTTTACAAGCTGCTGCAGGCAGAGGATCAGATGGATGATGTCCTTTGCGATGGTGTAGGCCGGAGCAGCCTTGGCGCCGAAGATCATGGTGATGGGTCTTGCCGGCAGGTTGCCCTTCTTGATCTCCTTGTATTTGTAGATGGCGTAGAGGGCGTTCATCTGCTGTCTCTTGTACTCGTGGAGACGCTTGATCTGGATGTCAAATACAGAATTCTCGTCCACATCCACATCCTGGGTCATCTTCAGATAGTTCTTCAGCTCCACCTTGGCGTCTTTCTTGATCTCTCTGAGGCGCTGGAGCACTTTCTCGTCATCCTTGTATGCCAGCAGTTTCTCAAGCTGGGAAGCGTCCTCCACATACTCTTCTCCTATAAGCTCTTTCAGATAATCCGCAAGCTCATGGTTGCAGTGGAGAAGCCAGCGGCGGAAAGTGATGCCGTTTGTCTTGTTGTTGAACTTCTCCGGGTAAATATCATAGAAAGGCTTCAGCTCGGACTCCTTCAGTATCTCTGTGTGGAGGGCAGCCACACCGTTCACCGCGTAGCCGTAGTGGATGTCGATGTGGGCCATGTGTACCCGGTCCATCTTGTCGATGATGTACACTCTCTCGTCATGGAAGTCTCTTCTCACCCTTGCGTCCAGCTCACGGATGATGGGCATAAGCTGGGGAACCACCTTCTCCAGATAGGCGATGGGCCACTTCTCCAGAGCCTCTGCCAGGATGGTGTGGTTTGTGTAGGCGCATGTCTTTCTCACCACGTCAACGGCTGTGTCTATATTGAAGCCCTTCTGGGTTGTCAGAATACGGATCAGCTCCGGGACCACCATGGTAGGATGGGTGTCGTTGATCTGGATGCACACATGCTCGTGGAGGTGATACAGGTTCACGCCTCTCTCCTGCGCCTCTTTCAGAATGAGCTGGGCTGCGTTGCTGACCATGAAGTACTGCTGATAGATACGCAGAAGCTGTCCCGCCTCGTCGCTGTCATCCGGGTAGAGGAAGAGGGTCAGGTTCCTGCGGACATCACTCTTGTCAAACTGGATGCCGTCGTGGATCATGCTCTCGTCCACGGTATCGATGTCAAAGAGATGGAGCTTGTTGCAGCCGCTCTTGTATCCCGGCACGTCGATATCGTACATGGTGGAAGTAAGTGTAAAGTCCTTAAATGGCACTTCAAAATGGCAGTCTGTCTTTGTAAGCCATGAATTGTCTGTGATCCAGGGGTTTTTGTCCTCCCACTGCTTGTTGTCCGCAAACTTCTGGAGGAACAGTCCGTCATGGTAATTAAGGCCCACGCCGTCCCCGGCAAGTCCCAGTGTGGCGATGGAGTCAAGGAAGCAGGCCGCCAGACGTCCAAGGCCTCCGTTTCCAAGGGAGGGCTCCAGCTCCACTTCCTCGATCTGTGTCAGATCGTGGCCGTATTTTTTCAGCACTTCCCTTGTCTCCTCAAAAACTCCCAGGTTGATCAGATTGTTGGAAAGAAGCTTTCCAATCAGAAATTCCGCGGAAATGTAATATAATTTCCTGTCTCCTGTGTTGGCCTTCATGCCCTGCATTTTTTCCTTTGTCACAAAGAGAAGGGCTGTGTAGATCTCCTCCTTTGTGGCGTCTTTGATATCTTTCTGAAATTTCTCCTGCAATACACGCTGTAATGCCTGTTCCATAATGAATACTCTCCTTTTCACATCTGATATTTCATAAACACTACGGTATTATCATACCCTATTTTTCCAGTTTTTCATAGACCCGAAGCAGTTCTCCCACGCTCCAGGCCTGGGCGAAACACCCTCTGGAAACCGTGGGGAACGCCCCGTCATAGATCTCAGGAAGCTGTCCTGCGCATCCCTCTCTCAGGGCGCTCTCCAGTCCTTCCATCTGCTCTTTCACCTTTTCTTTCGCAGCCCGGGAATAACCGTGGACTTTCAGATAAGCCAGGTAGTAGGCTCCCAGGGGGAAGGGCCAGACTGTCCCCTGGTGGTAGGCCATGTCCCGCTCCCTCATCTCGCCTCCGTAGGAGGGGTGGAACTGGGGATCGTCCTTCTCCAGGGTTCTCAGTCCGCAGGGGGTCCACAGCTTCTCAAAGACGGTCTCCACCACTCTTTTCTCCTTCTCCTCATCCAGCATGGTAAAGGGGAAGGATACGGCCCAGATCTGGTTGCACCGGATCTGAACGTCCGCGCCGGTTCCGGACACTAGGTCCTTAAGGCACCCCTTTTCCTCCATCCAGAACTGCTCTGTGAAGGAACGCTTCACCTGCTCTGCCAGCCCGTCGTATTCCCCCGGCTCTTTTCCCGGCAGGGGGGCCAGATGCTCCATGATCCGCAGGGCATTGTACCAGTACGCGTTGATCTCCACCGGTTTCCCGTGGCGGGGTGTGGGAAGGATATCCCCGATGCGCACGTCCATCCATGTCACCTGGTCCAGCCCCTGTCCTGCCATGATAAGGCCGTCCCCGTCCATATGGATGCCGTACTCCGTACCTGTTCTGTAGGCCTCGATGATCCGCTCCATCACCGGGTACATTTCCCGGACAAAGTCCCCATCCTCCGTCTTTTCATAATAAAGCCAGACGCAGTTGATAAAGAGAAGCGCCGCGTCCACCGTGTTGTACAGGGGCTCATTTTCCCCCTCGGGAAACAGGTTGGGCATAAGACCGTCCTTCTCATAGGCCGCAAATGTACGGAGAATGTCCTTTGCCGTGTCGTACTGTCCTGTGGACAGGCAGACGCCGGGCAGCGCGATCATGGTGTCCCGCCCCCAGTCCTCAAAGAAGGGGAAGCCGGCCAGGATGGTCTTTCCCTCTGTGGAGGCTCTCTCTGACACAAACTGGGCCGCGCTCTTTACAAGCACATCCGCCATTTCGTCTTGGAAACCAGCCTTCCGGGACAGTTCCTGCCGGAACTGCTTCGCCCGCTCTACGACCTCCCGGGCCCCGGGAAAGACAAATGTCTCCCCCGGCGTCTCCAGGTGCCAGACCACCTCCAGGACTCTCTCCTCCCCCGTGGGAACCGTCATTCCCATCTGATGGAGGGCCACGGCGGACCCGCTCTCTCTTCTGCCGTCGCAGGCGTCATAACGGTAATAGTATGTCTCTTTTTCCGGACTGATCTTTCTGTCATGGCCGTTCGTCCGGAAAACCAGCGTCCCGGCCTCCCCGGTAATTTTCCCATCCGCAAAGGCAGGCTCCCTGCCCGGATCCAGATCCTCCCCCTTGGGGCTGAACTGGTAGAAGGGCGTAACCAGAAAGGTTCTGGCCTCCCGGCTCCTGTTGGCAATCTCATAGCGCAGGGCAATGGTGTTCTCCCCCTGCTCCATGGCCGCCTCCTTGCGGATCTCCACACCATCTGCCTGGAAATGCCAGACGGGCGTGTCCTCCCATGTAAAGGAGGAAAGATACCGGTATCCCGCCTCCCCCGAGCCGTCCGCCATCTCCTGGGTGGAGAGGACCGTGTCCCCCACCTGCTCCCGGAGGCGGTGAATGATGTTGTACCTGCTGTTGGGGGATCTCACACAGGCCATGAAAAACGCGTGATCGTTTCTGGCCGCCGCCCCGGCTGCCGTAAGAGATGAGAAACCTCCCAGGCCGTTTGTCATCAGATAGCAGGTCTCCTCGCTTCTTTCTACTGTCTTAAAATCCTGTCTGCCGTATATCCACTTCATCTCTTACTTCTCCTGTTCCCTTCTTCCAAGTATGACCATGCTCACCGGCTCCACAGCGATCTCTCCCCGGGCCGGCTCCGGCTTCTCCCACCGGAAGCTGTCCTGTCCGTCAGCCAGCACTTCCCAGTCTCCCGCGGGCAGCTGGCAGTCCTCCCGCTCCTTCCGGCTGTTGTAGATCACCTGGACGGTGTCCCAGGCAGCCCTCTGGCGTCCTGCCCCGGGCTGGTTGTCCACGAAAAAGCCTACCACGCCGTCCCTGGTCCACTGGCCGTATATGCGTCTCCAGGCCTCCCGGCTCTTGTCGCACAGTCCGGGCAGCCGTTTCCTAAGGGCGATCAGTCCCCTGTAGTAGTCCACAAGCTCCCGCTCCCGCCAGGCCTTTCTCCAATCCAGACGGTTGATCTCTATGGGGGCGTTGTAGCTGTCCTCCATACCGTCCTTGGACCGGGCAAACTCCTCGCCGGACAGAAGGAAAAGCCTTCCCTGGCAGGTCATGTAGATCCCTGCAGCCAGCCGGTACTCCCGCTTCCTCAGCTCCTCGTCCGTGGTAGTCTCGGAAAGTTTGTCCCAGAGTGTCTGGTTGTCGTGGGAGGACACATAGGTGATGATCTGGGAGGGCGCCTTGGCGCCGGAGGGTCCGTCCCCGCCGCACCAGGCCCGTACACTGTTTAAGATCTCCGTCTCCATGCCCGGAGCTCCGTTTACAAACCCGGGTTCTTTCAGCTCCAGGGCTGATCCCTTGATGGCGTCCCTTGTATTGTCGCAGAACATCCCTGTGTTTTTGTCCAGATTGTGAATGTTCTGCTTTAATGCCTGCTCCTTTTCCTGCTCCATGGCCGTGCGGTCCGCCGCCCAGGGCTCCCCGAAAAGGATCTTCTCTCCCTTGCCATACCGCTCGTCCAGAGCGGCGCGGATCCGGTTCATAAGATCCACATCCAGAAGCCCCATCAGATCAAACCGGAACCCGTCCATATGGTACTCCTGCGCCCAGTAGAGGACGGACTCCAGAATATATTTTGCGCACATCTCCCGCTCGCTGGCCACATCGTTGCCGCAGGCGGAGCCGTTGGAGGCGGTGCCGTCCTCGTTTACCCGGTAGAAATACCAGGGCACGGTCCGCTGGAACCAGGAGTCCAGGGAGTAGGTGTGGTTGTACACCACATCCATGATGATCCGGAAGCCCTGGGCGTGGAGGGACTGGATCATCTCCTTCAGCTCCCGGATGCGCACCTCTCCCCGGGAGGGGTCTGTGGAGTAGGATCCCTCCGGCACATTATAGTTCACCGGGTCATAGCCCCAGTTGAAATCCGCCCCCTTGCCGGTCTCATCCACAGAGCCGTAATCGCAGACCGGCATAAGCTGGATGTAATTCACTCCCAGCTCCTTCAGATAGGAAATGCCGGTGGGATGCACGCCGTCCCCGTCCAGGGTTGTGTCTGTGTGGAGAAACGCCGTGTATTTCCCCCTGGTCTCTTCCGGAAACCCGCCGGATCTGTCCCAGGAAAATTCCTTCACATGAAGCTCATAGATCACCGTCTCCTGCTCCAGGGCGGGCGGCCGGTCTTCCTGCCACCCCTCCGGATCCGTCTTCCCAAGATCCACCGCCATGCTGCGCTGGCCGTTGATCCCACAGGCACGGGCGTAGGGATCAGCAGAAAAAACCGTACGGCCCTCCATCCGCAAAGTAAAATCATAATAGATTTCGTGTAGATTTCGCTGCGTACGGTATTCCCATATCCCCTTTTCACCCTTTATCATGCAGTGCTTTTCAAAAGCCTCCGCCCCGCTCCCCTGCCTGTACAGGTTCAGCGTAACGGCGTCTGCAAAAGGGCTCCACAACCGGAAAGAGGTTCCTTTCTGTGTGACAAGGGCGCCCAAAGACGCGCCCTCACATACATATTTTTCTTTAAATTCCTGTGTTGAATAAATGTCTTTCCACTGTTTTGCTGTCTTTCTCATCCTGCCACACCTCATACTGTAGTTTATATTTATCCTTTATGGCACACAGCTCTCTTAACCTTTCACTGCTCCGGAAAGTCCGTCCACGTAGTATCTCTGCATGAACAGGAAGAGAGCGGCGATCGGTATGGAGATCAGCACCGCGCCTGCGGCAAAGCTTGTGTACCAGCTGTCGATGTACTCCTTCTGCAGCATCTGCCACAGCCCGATGGCGATGGTGTACTGGTCCGAGTTAGCCCGACAGATAACTTTGGCAAAAATGAAGTCCAGCCAGGGTGACATGAAGGACGTCAGTACTGTGTAGATAATGATGGGCTTGCTTAAGGGCAGCGTGATCTTTGTGAAGATCTGCCATCTCGTACATCCGTCCAGAAGCGCCGCCTCATCCACCGCGATGGGGATGGTGTCGAAAAATCCTTTGGCGATCTGGAAGGAAAGGCCGGCTCCTCCGGAGTACACAAGGATCAGCGCAACCCGGATCAGATTACCCTCCGTCATTCCCATTGCCTTCAGTATAAAGTACACGGCTATCATGGACATGAAGCCGGGGAACAGTCCCAGGATCATGGCCATATTCATGTAGGGCTTTCTCAGCTTAAATTTCAGCCTGGACAGGCAGTAGGAAACCGCCAGCACATAGAAAGTCGAAAGGATACAGGAAAAGATGGCGATGATCAGCGTATTCATGAACATCTGCGGGAAGTTCAGAATGGATGTATCCGTAAATAGTTTCACATAGTTATCCAGCGTAAAGGACTGGGGGAAGAAGGTGGACACGTAGGACCCTTTCTCTGCCCGGAAGCTGGTTAGGATGACCCAGATGATGGGGAACACCCAGATGACAGCCAGCACACCCAGCACCACATGGACGATGGAGTTGTTGATAAAACGTCTTCTCTTTGCAGAATGCATTTTCTGTCCTGCCATTTTCTAGAACCCTCCTTCTTCTTTGTATGATTTGCTGTTCCGGTATGTGAACAGAGCTCCCACAGCCAGAATGATGAACGTCAGGATACCGATGACAGCACCGATATTGTAGTACTGCTTGTCAATGGTCAGCTTGTACAGCCAGGTTACAAGCAGGTCCGTGCTTCCTGCCGTGGACGACAGATCCGTCACCGGGTCTCCTCCCGACAGCAGGTAGATGACGTTAAAGTTGTTGACGTTTCCTGTAAATGTAACGATAAGGTACGGTGTCGTCACGTACAGCATGTAGGGCAGCGTGATCTTTGTAAAAGTCTGGAATGCGTTGGCTCCGTCCACCTTGGCCGCCTCGTAGAGCTCCGCCGGAATATTCTGAAGCACGCCGGTAAGCTGCAGCAGGGTGTAGGGAACACCTACCCAGATATTGACCACGATGACCGTCACACGGGCCCATGTGGGATCCGTGAAGAATGGAAGGCTGGCATCCTGGGCAATGAGGCCCAGATTTCTCAGCAGCACGTTGATGGCTCCCTCGGGCTGCAGCATAGTCCGCATGATCAGAAGGGATACGAACATAGGCACTGCACAGGAGAGCACAAAGCAGAACCTCCAGAAGCCTTTGGCCCTTGTCCCCTTCCGGTTGATCAGAAGAGACACGATCATACCGAAGATATAGTTGCTGAATGTGGCAAAGAATGCCCACACAAGAGTCCATACCAGCACAGGCCAGAATGTGCTTCCGATGATACTGCCGGAGTCAAAGAGGGCTGCGAAGTTTTCAAGCCCCACCCAGTCAAACAGCATCAGATGGTTGTCGATCTTGCTGTAGTTCGTGAACGCCATGCAGATCATAAAGATCAGCGGCAGCACGGTAAAGGCAAAGATAAATACCACCGGCGGCGTCATGAGAAGCCTGTGCAGGTTCTCGTGAAGCAGGGATTTCAGATCCTCTCTGAAATTGTTGACGTGGCGCCCCTCTTTTGCCAGGCACTCCGCCTTGTAGGCGCTCCTTAAAGCTCCCCGCCATGCGCAGACCATAAGCAGCGTCAGAAGCACGGTAGCCACGCCGTACAGAAGGATCAGCACCGACTGGTCGCCCTCTGTGTATGTGTAGATCTGGTTGGCCTCATCCCACACTTCCTTCTGGGGTACGGAACCCAGGGAGGGGAGCATGGCCAGAAAGCCGGCCCCGTTTACCACCATAAACACAATGTATGCCACTTCCACGGCCAGATAGATCAGTCCTTTTATGATCTGTCCGTGCATAATATTTCCAAGTCCCATGAGGACCATGGAGAGCTTTGTCTCCATACCGCCCTCTCTGATGGCTCTCGTACATGTATAGGGAGTCGGAAAATCATTTACTTTCTTTTTTATAATTCCCATCCTCGTCACCTCATTGCCTTCTGTTATGAAATTCCATCACTGTTCATTGCATCGTTCATCTCTTCGGTCTGCTCCGCTGCATTGTCGTGGGTAATGTTTCCGTTTCGGATACCCTTGCCCATGTTCTCCACAGGCGTCCAGCAGTTGTTCATCTTAGACACAAAAGGCTGAAGGATGGACGTGTTTTCAAATGTATTGTTCTGGGCAGCCACAAGCTCGTCCCCGGCAAAATCCGGCTGCTCCAGCAGTTCCGTGTGGCAGGGGATGACGCTGCACATCTCGTAGTGTGCCTGCTGCGCCTCCTCAGATCCAAGGAACACAGCCAGCTCGATGGCCGCCACCATGTTGTCACAGTTTGGATTGACACCGATGGCCTTGGATCCGGCGTAAGCCATCATCTGCACTTCTTTCCCGTTCAGCGTGTAGGAAGGCAGAGAGGCAACCCCCATATTGTCGCCCAACGCTTCCTTCACCGCGTTGGCGTCCCATGATCCGGAGAACATGGCGTTGATGCTGCCGTCGCGGAGTCCCGCGATACCGGAACCGTCGGCGTCGATCCGGAAATTCGGATGGCTCTCCAGATCGATCAGATAATCCGTCACTTCCTGTGCTTTCTCACCGCCAAAATCCACGCCTGCGTCCTCGTCAGTACCGTCTCCGAACAGGGTGCAGCCGTTGCCGATATAGAAGGCCGGCAGATACCAGGAGTTTGTAAAGGGGAAGGATACCACTCCCTTCTCCAGCATGGTGTCAAGGTTCTTGATATCCTCCTCGGAAAATACCGATTTGTCGTAGTACATGAACCATGTGTTGGTGGTGAAAGGCACGCCGTAGAGGTTGTCGTCCATGGTAAGGGACGCGATAACCTCCTCCGAGTTGTTTGACTCGATCTCATCTCTGTACTTTCCGCCAAATTTTGCCAGTGCGTTGGCGTCCGTCATGGTGGTCAGCGTGTCATTGGCAAACAGGAACACATCCGCGCTTGCCTCCGGATCCTGGGACACCTGTGTTGCTGCGCTGGCCTCATCCGCCACCCCGTAAACAAAGGTGATATCCCACTCGGGATGCTCATTGGCAAATCTGTCACACATTGTCTGAAGCCACTCTCCACTGTCCTTTGACTGGTCATTGGACGGAGACCATACCATAAGCCGGACTTTCTCCGTCCCGTCGGAGCCGTTATCTCCCGAGGCAGCACATCCGGTCAGTCCTGCCAACAGCCCTGCTGTGAGCAGCAGAGCCAACCCTCTTTTCATCATCACTTCATCTCCATTTCTTTAAAAGTTTCGTATTGTTTCGTTCTTTTAACAGCATACTCTATTTATCTCACCTCGTCAACAAAAATATTGTGCGTTTTCTTTGAATTGTATGTTTTTCATAGATTGCGTTCCAGATTTTTATGCATTTTTACAATATGCCTTATCCTCTCTTTTCTAAACTCGCCGAAACTTATTGTGTTTTTACGCAATATCACATTGATTTCCACGAAACTTTCCTCTATAATAAATACATCTATTTCCACATAAAAGGGGGGCCGGAAAAATGGCTACAATACAGGATATTGCCGACAGGCTGGGCATTTCCAAGGGAACAGTGTCCAAAGCTCTCAACGGTGCATCCGACATCAGCGAAACTTTACAAAAAAGTGTACTGGAGACAGCGGTGGAGATGGGATACTCCAAACTGCGCCGCCCCGGCGGCATCCGGAAGCTCTGCATCCTTATAGAGAATATGGAATACCAGGAACCCCACCAGTTCGGCTACGAGATCATCCTGGGCTTCCGGCAGATGGCCGAGCCGGCCGGCTATACCGTAGATATCGTCCCGGTGACAGAAAAGCTGCAGAAAAGCTCCTCCTATGACGCCTTCATGCTGAAGAACGATTACCTGGGCTCTTTTGTTCTGGGATTTTCCTTAAGCGATCCCTGGATGAAAGATTTCCACACAAGCCACACTCCCACTGTCCTCTACGACAACTACGTCATGGCCAATCCCCACATCGCCTACGTGGGAGTTGACAACAACGAGGGCATGGAGCTGGCTGTGGCCCACCTGAAGAAGCTGGGACACAAGAAGATCGGGTACTTAAGCCACGCTCTTGGTTCCCACATCATGCAGGTGCGGCACAAAGCCTTCTTTGCAGCCCTCCGCCAGAATGGTCTGAAGACGGATCCCACCTATGCCGGGGCTTCCTACTACATCTCCCAGTGCATGGAGAAACACCTGCCCCGTCTTTTAAAGCTGGGTGTTACAGCCGTCATCTGCAGCCACGATCAGATTGCCAACGCAGCTCTTGTACAGTGCCAGCAGATGGGCCTTCGTGTCCCAGCCGATGTAAGCATCATCGGCTTTGACGACCTTCCCATCTGTGCCTATACCTCCCCGCCCCTCACCACCGTGCGCCAGGAGCGGGTACAGCTTGGGAAAAGTGGGTATTATGCCCTGGAGAGCCTGATGAACCATGTGGCCATCGGCACTCTGCTGCTCCACGCCAGCCTCGTGGTCCGAAGCTCTACCGGAGAAGCCAGAAAAGGAGCGGACAACGCCTGATCCCCCGACGGGGTGGGCTGTCCGCTCCTTGCATGATTTTTTACTGATCATTCGTATTTTCCCTTTGCCACTTTCCGGCCCTGCAGAGCGCTCTGATTTTTGTTTACAAAAGATCTGGTTCGGGCCCTAAGCAGAATCTTCCTTCCCTCCGGCGTTCGGGTGTAGACAACCCGGTACCGTCCCAGCACCCTGCGCATATGTTTCTCAAAGACCAGGGCCCGCTCTTTCTGTCTGCCGAAAATTTCCGGGACGCTGTAATATTCTTCCCCGCGCCCTCTTCTTTTCTCCCGTATCAGCAGGTATCTGGGATTGTCGATGACGCCCCAGATCTCTTCCATGCAGGCGGCAAAGGTAGTTTTGTCCCGCATGGTGCCGCCCTTGAGCCAGGTTCCGATGAGCATGCCCTCCACAGACTCCACCTGGGCCCGGCAGTGCTGCGGATCTTCCAGCTCTCCGGTCTCTGCCAGGGCGTCGGCCACCTGGCTGGAGAGCTGGCGGATCAATTTTTCATGCATAGACGTCCCGCCTTTCTGGGAGTAAAGTGGTAAAGAATTGTTGTTTTTCAGTTTAGCACAAAAACTGGAAGAAGGAAAGAGCAAGCGGCCCGCCAAAAACAACCTTTTGACGAGCCGCAGTATGGTTTGTTATATGGGATCCCCGCGCCAGCGGCCCCGGATCCATACCTGGCCCACCACCGCGCCGATCACCAGGATGTTGCCGCAGAAGTAGAGCCACACCAGCAGGATAATGAGGGAGGCCAAAGAGCCGTATACCAGGGAGTAGCGGGAGGACATGTCGATAAACCAGGAGAAGAGCACCGAGCAGGCCACCATGGCCAGGGCGGAGAGCAGAGCGGTGAGGCGGATGGTGCCCTTGACGTGCAGGGCGCGGGGGGTGCCCAGACGGTACACCGCCAGCACCAGCAGCAGGACAAAGCAAAAGAGCAGCACATAGCGCAGCTGGGTCCAAAAAGAGGCCAGCATGTGCAGCGGGATCAGCTCCAGAATTTTTTGGGGCAGAGTCCGCTCCAGAGCCTGGAAGAACCAGTCGCCGGTAAAGACCACGATAATAGACAGGTACAGGGTCAGCAGGAACAGCAGGGAGAGCACCACGCTGAGGACCAGGCGCTTGACGCTGTTGTCCCGGGGGACCTCGTAGAGCTCGTCCATGGTCTGAAACAGGGTGCGCAGGGCGGCAGAGGCGGAGAGCAGAATGGTAAACAGGCTGGCCAGCAGCAGGGGGGTAGACTGATTCTGGGGGATGGAGGAGACGTAGGTGAGGTAGTCCAAAATAATGTTCAGACTCTCCTGGGGCAGCAGGGGCTCCAGGGCAAAAAACACGTCCTCCGGCTCCAGGGGGAGCAGGCCGATGAAGAAGTTGACGCACATGAGCAGGGGAAACAGGGTCAGGATGAGAAAATAGGACAGGGCTGCCGCCGCCCGGGCCACGCCCACCCGGTCGTAG
>OGYQ01001473.1_pt1 | contig 12021 bp, 14 predicted proteins | sample 1576641 | NCBI WGS metagenome assembly OGYQ01 (sample SAMEA3541476, study PRJEB24748) | human gut metagenome | biome: human gut; feature: human-associated habitat; material: faeces | place: China | collected 2012
GGGGAGGAAGAACTTTTATATGATCGAATGCTGTTTCGCATCATGATTGAAAAAAAGAGTGAAGATATCGCAGAAATGGAAGCACTCCTTGAGAAAAAGGAAGCAGAAATAATAAAAAAAGATCAAAAGCAGGATCAGCAGGTACAGATGGGTATTCTACAATATCTGCTTGGACTGCAGTATTCCTACCAGAAAAACCGCCGACAGATGGAGCTGTATCTGAACAAAGCCAGAGTGAATCTGAAGGGTACGCCATACCATAAAAAAGTCAAACAGCTATTGAATAAAGCATGATTTCGTTTAAGACGCGGGAGGAATTGCATGAATATTATGTTGAATCTTGACAAGCGCTGTCAGGAAATCTTAAAAAGGCTAATGTATGCCGGAGGATATCTGAAAATACAGGATCTTGCAGATGAAATGCAGATATCAAGACGCAGTGTGTATTATGATATCACTAAAATCAATGAATGGCTGGAGGATCAGGAAATCGATCCGCTTGTTCAGGAACGCGGCAAGGGTATTTTTGTCAGCAGTGAGCAGTCCAGAAGGATACAGGAGGCAATGAGTGATCAGGGGAGTGATAACTATCATGTCTTTACCCCGGATGAGCGAAACCGGATTGAGATATGTGCAATCATTATCCGTTCCCATCCGCTGTATATAGAGAATTTCATGGAGGTATGTCAGGTCAGCAGAAATACGGTGATCAATGATCTGAAAAATGTCATACGATTCCTTGAAAATTACAATCTGGAGCTGACCTACGATATCAAAAGCGGCTATCGTATTGCTGGAGACACGATTAAGAAGCGTGCAATTTTCTTTATGCTGTTTCCATCCTTATGGGAGTATTATGACCGGCAGGTTGTCCTTGCGGAAAATGAGCAGTATATCCGTGAAATTCTGGTAAAGCTGAAGAAAATTGAAAGTGAGCTGCATGCGGAATATGTCAGCGGGGTACTGCCGACACTTGCTGTTTTCATGTCTGCTATTGACAAGCGCAGTGATCAGCTGACATTCTCGGATATGGATGAGGAGGAGATTGTAGAAACAAAGGAATATCAGCTTGTTTCACAGTATTTTCCGGATTTGGAAAATGGTGAGAAGATTTATGTAACTCTGCATCTGCTGGGGTCGAGACTGCAGACGATTCCTGTCAATGTCATGAAGGAGCAGGATGAAACCTACGAGATTTCCAAGAACCTTGTTCATGAATTTGAACGCCTGACCTGTATATTCTTTGATCAGGAGGAGGAGCTGGTGGATGCGATCAATGCGCATCTGAAAACATCCCTGTATCGCTATCGATACGGTATTCAGCTGGGAAATCCGATGCTGAACAGCATCAAGACGGAGTATGAGGAGCTTTACGAAATTACAAAAAAATCCTGTGAATATCTGGAAAAAAAGCTGGGCTGTCTGATATCCGATGCAGAGGTAGCCTACATTACACTGCATTTTGGTGCATTTCTGACGACCAATCAGACACAGAAGCGCAATCTGCGTATCCTGATCATCTGTCCCAACGGAATCGGAACAGGAAATATGCTGCGTAATGAGGTGGCTTCTCTTGTGCCGCAGGCAACTGAAATCGTGAACCTTCCGTTGAGTCAGTACGAGGAAAATCATGATTTTGATGTTGTGATATCCACCGTCGTCCTCCCAAAGGAAAAGAAGCTGATTGTCGTACATCCGATTCTGACAGATCAGGACAGGGTTACCATACTGCGTAACTGCATGTATACCGAACCGCAGGCCAATCTGCAGATACAGGAGATTGTGCGACTGGCAACCAGTTATATTCCATCCTCCAAGCTGGATGAGTTTGAAAAGGATTTGCAGGATTACTATTCCAGTATACAGATTCGTACGGTGCCCCACCGAAATTTCGGTCAGAATCTCGTATATTATCTCAAGCCCTCCCATATTCAGATTTGCCGGGAGGATTGTGACTGGGAAGAGGCTCTGCGTCTGTCCTGCCGTCCGCTTCTGATGGAGGACTCCATTACACAGGAGTATGTGGAGGCAATCGTGGAGGATCAGAGAAACCGCGGTCTGATGATGTTTCTAGCAGACGGACTCGTGCTTGCGCATGCAGCGATTGAAAAGGGTGTGAAGCAGCTTGATGTGGCCTTATGCACCTTTAAGCATCCGGTTACCTTTCTGAATGGAAAGCAGGCACGCATCATCATCGTATTATGTGCGGAGGATCAGACCAAGCATATCCGCATCCTGAATGATGTGCTGAATATATTTTCAAAAAAGAAGAGTATTGAGCAGCTGGCAGCATTGGAAAGCAGTGAGGATATTCAGAGCTATATTCGCGCGCATACACAGGAAAATGAAGGTTAAATTGCACTTAAGCGATTACAAATTGCACAATATCTAACATTTTGCACAAAAACGGGAAAACAATTGGTCTTGTATTTCCAACCGAAAAAAAAGATAATGAAAACGTAAAGAGGTAAGGTTATGACATCTATGGAAAAACTGTTACAGGAAAAAAACTGTTACCTGAGAGATCGGGTGCAGGACTGGAAAGAAGCTGTTCACATTGCATGTGAACCACTGATCGAGCAGAATTACTGCACAACGGCATATGAAGCTGCCATTTACGAAATCACAGAAAGGCTTGGTCCATACTATGTACTCTGTGAGAACCTGGCCCTGATTCACGCCAGCAACCAATCCGGTGTCAATGACACACAGATGGCTGTGACCGTGCTCAAGGAGCCGGTGAAATTCAAGCCGGACGGATATGATGTCCGTGTACTGGTAACACTGGTTGCCAAAGACAGCGAATCCCACATGGAAGGGATTCAGGCTGTATCCAACATCTTCTCCGATGAGAAGAAGGTTCAGGAAATTCTGGACGCAACATGCCCGAAGGAAATATTCGACCTGTTTGTTTCCAACGCATGTGAAAAATAGCGTTAACCATTTGAAAGGGAGGATTTACACATATGTTAGAATTTATTATCAACATACTGTCCACACCTGCAATTCTTGTAGGTCTGATGTCTTTGCTGGGTCTTGCGCTTCAGCGTAAGCCAATCGAAGATATTGTCAAGGGAACCGTTAAAACAATCGTCGGCTTCCTCGTATTATCTGCCGGAGCTTCGTTCCTGCAGTCCGGATCATTGAATGCGTTCGGTGATTTGTTCAATTATGCATTTAGTATGCAGGGGGTTGTACCAAACAATGAAGCCATCGTTTCTCTGGCTCTGAAGGACTTCGCTACAGATACTGCTTATATCATGTGTCTGGGTATGGTCTTCAATATCATTATGGCTCGTTTCTCAAGAATGCACTACATTTTCTTAACAGGTCATCATACTCTTTACATGGCATGTATGCTTGCCGTTATTCTGAATGTCGGTGGTCTTACCAGCTGGCAGCTGTGGCTGGGCGGCGGACTTCTGCTTGGCTTCATCATGGCATTCTCTCCTGCGTTCTGTCAGCCGACAATGCGCAAGATTACAAAAACGGATGAGCTTGGCTTCGGTCACTTCGGTGGTGCCGGATACTGGTTTGCTGCACAGTGTGGGAAGCTGTTCAAGGGCAGTTAACTTCCCTCAGCGTCTGACATTCCTGCGTGATACAACCGTAGCAATTGGTCTTACGATGGTTATCTTCTTCCTGATCGTTACAACTGTGGCGGTAAGCAAGGGTATCCTAAGTGCTGATGCTGCAGCTGTTCTTGAAAAATATCCAAACCTGGCTGGTCTGCTGAACGTTGGGGCTGAAACAAAGACACACTGGGCTGTATGGGCTATTACAAGCGGTCTGAGCTTCGCCGGTGGTGTTTACATCATCCTGAGCGGTGTTCGTCTGATCGTTGGTGAAATCGTTCCTGCATTCCGTGGTATTGCTGAAAAGCTGGTGCCGGGTGCTGTACCTGCAATTGACTGTCCGGTCGTATTCCCTTATGCACCAAACGCTGTGCTGATTGGATTCCTGGTATCCTTCCTTGGCGGTATCGTAGGTCTGTTCATTCTTGGATTCATCGATTCCAGCATCATGAGCGTTGCATTGATTCTGCCTGGTGTTATTCCTCACTTCTTCTGTGGAGCAACCGCCGGTGTATTCGCAAACGCTGAGGGTGGATTAAAGGGCTGTGTATTTGGAAGCTTCATGCACGGGTTACTGATTACCTTCCTGCCTGCAATCTGTATGCCGGTTATGGGGTCTTTGAACTTCGCTAACTGTACATTCTCTGATGCAGACTTCTCCTGGATGGGAATCGTCTTCGGAAATATCGCTCAGATTGTTCAGGGCGTTGGTCTGTTAGGTGTCTGTGCGGTTGTATTCCTGATTCCTATCGTGTACAATTATGTTGCACCTAAGAAAGCAAAAAAAGCTGAATAGGCTTTAGAAAGAAGGAAAATAAATTATGGAAATCAGAAGCATTATGTGTTGCTGCGGACAAGGACTTGGAAGCAGCATGATCGTCAGCATGAACGTCGAAAAAGCTCTGAAGAAGCTGGGCGTATCCGGTGTAAAGGTTGAGCATACGGCAATCGGTGAAGTAACAGAAGGAAGTGCTGACCTGTTTGTCATCGGAGCAGACCTTGCACCTCAGATGACGAGCTACAAAAACAAGATCATCTTAAATCAGCTTATGGATATGAATGAAATCGAAACCAAGCTGAAAGAAGTATTCGGTCTTTAAAAAAACGGAAAAAGAAGGCTGTTTCTTCCATCCTTCTTTTTCTTTACAAATTTTTGATAAAAAACAGCAGAAATAAGCGTGAAAGCAGGAGCATCGCTAATTGTACAGCGAACGTAAAAAGAGCTGTATCATACACTGCCTGAAGGCTTGCACGCTATCTGAAAAGGAGGTAATAGCATTGGAAACATCACAACTGAAGGAATTGCAGGTATTTGCTGCACAACTGCGAATGGATATACTGGAAATGCTGGAACACAGAGGATACGGACATCTGGGAGGTTCTCTATCCATCGTTGAACTGATGAGTGTTCTGTATGGTAAACAGCTGCATGTGGATCCGAAAAACCCGAAGATGGAGGATCGCGATATGGTCGTTTTATCAAAGGGTCATGCGGGACCTGCCTGGTACTGTGCGCTGGCAGAGAAGGGCTTTTTCGACAAGGAATGGCTGATGACACTGAATGATGGTGGTACAAGACTTCCAAGTCATCCCGACCGTACAAAAACTCCAGGTGTTGACATGACAACCGGATCTCTGGGACAGGGTACAAGCGCTGCTGCAGGTATTGCGACGGGGCTGCGTATGAAAGGATCAAGTCGTTATGTCTACATGATTGTGGGAGATGGCGAGTTGAATGAAGGGCAATGCTGGGAAGCCTTCCAGTATGTTGCTCATTATAAGATGAACAATTGTATCGTGATTATTGACGATAACAAGCGGCAGCTTGACGGGTATACGAAGGATGTCATGAATCCTTTCAGTATTCCTGATAAGATGAAGGCATTCGGCTTTGATGTTCAGGTCGTAAAGGGAAATGACATTGAAGCGATTGATGCGGCAATTGAACAGGCCAAAGCGGTAAAGGATCAGGCAGTATGTATCGTTCTGGATACGATCAAAGGACAGGGTGTACCGTACTTTGAAGAAATGGTATCCAATCATTCTGTCAAATTCAACAGTGATGAAGTTATCAATGAAACACATAAGGCGATTGCAGATTTAAAGCAATTTATTGAAAAGGAGGGACAGTAGAATGTTTACTCTCAGCAAAGACCGCAGTAAAAAAGGGAAAGAGCTGCGTATGGTTGTCGTGGAAACACTGCAGGATATCTGTGCACATGTTTCAATTCCGGTTGGTGCTATCGGTGGCTTGAATGCAGAGAATTGTGAGATTCTAAAGGGAACGGGTATTAAGGGAATCTGTGTTGTATCTGCCATTATGAAGCAGGAAAATCCCTATGATGCAGCGAAAGCATTAAAAGCTAAAATCATGACAATCTGTAAATAGCATTGTGGATAAGATAAGAAAAAGACAACTTCTAAGGGGTTAAAAGCTCTTAAAAGATGTCTTTTTTATGAAGCTTCCTACAGCCTTTCAACTGTTATTGCAGATGCTTCAGATAATTCATACTGTGTAGTATTCAACTTTACCTTTCTGTTAACTTGTAATCCGATATAATATGAGGCACATTCTAGTTAGCTGCTTCCGTAGTTCTCTATATCATAGCTGTTATCTATTGTTATTCATATGAAAATATAGTAACAGGATATCCAAAGAAGCAGCTGTAAAAATCCCATGTATATAAAATGTGCATAAATATTTTTATTTGATAAATATCGTTTCGTTAGATTCAAAATGACGAGTGGTGCTATCGAAGTTAATAACAACAACAGCAAATAGAGAAAAACAGGCAGTTTCGTTAGCAGGTTAACAAAGCTTACTATGATACATAAATTTGTAAGAACTAAATATATCTTATGAAAACCGATCGTTGAATTTGATTTCAATCTTGAAAATGCAGAGGCATAGACCGGAATCTTAAAGAGAAGTGGAAGAAACATAAGGAACTGAAATATTGATTCTAATTCTCCTTCTACAAATTTCATAAAAAATCCTTTCCTTTTTATTGCTAAAACGATCAGATCAGGAGTCTTTGGAAAGTGTCAGATTGTTATCAGAAATATAATCTTTAATTTTTCCGTAAAACTTAAAGGTATGATATAGCCTTGTATCTTGAATGAAGGCTTCTGTAACATCTTTATTTTCCTCATTTACTACTCTATAGGATTTATCTCCTTCATAAATAGGGTTGATAAATCTTTTCAGATCATCGAATTCCGGATTCATAATGTACATTATATAACCAAAGCACAAAATGCATACAATCGCCAGACATACATGCCATTTTTTCAGCTTCATACAGCATCCTCCTTGTTTGTTTTTGTACAAGTAAAGCATTTGTAAATTCATCCTGTTATTGTAAGTTTCAGAAATAGCAAGGTGTGTAAATTCTTTATCATACACGCATCTCTGTATCACTTTCATACTATATCCTTACCTATGGAATGACCAGTATTTGGTATTGAATGGCATAATAGCGGGAATCAATGGTTAACAGAATATGATAAAACAGTTAATTCGTATGTATGCTCGCTATGCGGCCATCTCTCATGGTATAGACAGTATCGCAGCGTTTTGCCAATTCCATATTATGAGTCACAAATACAATTGCCTTCTCCTGCTTTCTTAAATCTAAGAGTATCTGAAAAACGCGTTCAGAATTTTTGGCATCAAGCGCTCCTGTGGGTTCATCCGCCAGCAGTATCGACGGATTATTGACTAGCGCTCTTGCGATTGCAGTTCTTTGGCGTTCACCACCTGAAAGATCATGGGCTTTTTTCTTTAAAAGCTGCTGTATTCCCAGTGCTTCGCTCAAAGATGATAGTATCGTTTGCTGTTCCGTCTCCGGGATTTTCTTCTTACTATATACGAATGGCAATGCAATATTTTCCATCACTGTGTCCTGTTCCATTAACGCATATTCCTGAAATATATATCCGAAGCTTTCATTGCGTATTGCCGGAAGATCTTTTCCTTCTTTCACCTCCTGTCCGTTTATGATGCTTTTTCCCTCATCCGGCTTCATGAGCAGACCGAGCATGTGAAGCAGGGTTGATTTCCCGCATCCGCTGGGACCGCAAATTGCAGTTATTTTATGCGGACAGATATCCATGCTCACATGATTAACTGCTGTAATTGCCTGTTTTCCCTGATGAAATCTTTTTGTTAAATCTTCACAATGTATGAGTGCCATAAAATTCCTTCCTTTCAGTTATCGCGTATTTCAATAAGTAAATGTTCAAGCTCGATGGAGCGGATGCTAAAATAACAAATACCTCCCTGAACGAGCAGGAGAATAACAGCAGTTATTAGAATCAGTGCAAAGGACAGACCTTGTGCACTGAAGGTAAAAAGCAGAAGGAAGGGAAGGCCGAACAGGAATGATATGTACCAATAAAGCCGAAGCCATATATCCTTTCTGCAAGCACCGTATATCAGGTGAATTGTATATTCTTTTCTATTATTTCGAATCAATAGCTTCAATATATAAAAGAGAAAGATTATGCAGAGTATAAACATGGCAGCATAATAAAGCAGAAAATACAGGTTCTCCTGATAAGTACTTTGATAGAGACGGCTTTTAACCAGATTATTTTGCGGAACCATGGTTCTGGATTCAGGAAGAGAAGTAAGTAATTGATTTATTTCTGCATTCTGATTTTTTGTAATCGTCAGGTGATCCAGTATTTCCATGTCATAGCTGCTATCCATTGCGTGAAAGGAATTAAAATCACAGATCAGAACCAGCTCGTTGTCCAGGGATATCCTTCCCATACCATTATCCAGATAGCTGCTTCCTTTTTTCAGCTTGTCGATTACCGGTATTTCTTTTCCATGGAAGGGGTAGCCTGTCTGATCTGATTGCTTATCATCACCAACAAGTATGCCGATCGCGTTTATATCTTTTCCAGTAAGTTGAAAGAAAGCCGGAAAGGAACCAAAGACTATAAAATATTCATTTCCATCTTCATCAAAGTAATCTGATATATAAGAATATGCATTCCCGTTGTATCGAAGAGCTGTGGAAAGATACTGAAGAGTATCCTTATTGTTTTCACTATCATCTACCTGAAAAGAGGAAAACTGTACCGGTGCCGCTTTCTGTATATGATTGAAAAACTGATACTCACGATAGCTGCTTGAAATCTGAGTGCTGAAGATACCGCAGCATGTCGCAATCATAATTACAAACAGCGCCGTAGTGAAGGAGCGCAGCTTATGATATTTGATATCCTTTAATGCAAAGTGAATTTGCTTATTCATAAAGGTAGCCCTCCTTGTTGAGGTTCCTGAAAAGGATGAGTATACACGCCGCTGTTAGGAATAGTAAGGAAATTAGCATTGCAAACAGGTTGATCCAGATGCTTTCACGGATAAAAGTCAGCTGTAGCTGTTGTATAATCCAATGATGAAATAAAAGAGCAGGGATACAGCCAATAAAGCCAAGAAAGAATATTTCACGCAGATTTTCTAATAATAATGCTTTTCTGGACGCTCCCAGCGCCTGTTTTATAAAATATTCTCTTTTCTTACATGCAAAGGAATGGTAAATGAAATAGCTGAGACCAATGAAAACAAATACATAGGAAAACAGCATATAGGCAAAAAATGGATTGTTTATGATGCCGGATAATTTACTCCAATAGGAAAAGGTCTCTTCAGTGTAATCATAATGATGTATATCCAGATTCAGTCGTATAATATTTAACAGTTCATCCGAACCCTTGACAATGAGATTTCCCTGAAGCTTGGAGTAGGAGAACAGATTATATATAAGATAATGGTCACTGGGGATTTCCTTCACCGTTCCAAGAACAGTGCCTGTTTCTATTTTATATAATTGAGGATGCTCAAACAAATATGAAGTTTTCAGGATATAGGAATAACGCTCATCAGTAGAAAGGCTGTTTGCTTGAAACGTAGTTTCAGGAAGTCCATACGCATTTATTAGCTTATGCGATGGGTCATACAATCCTAAACCAATATCATCAACATTATCAAGAATCAGTATATCGGTATCCTCATTCAGCGTTTCTCTAATAGAAGCATACAACTGCTTCCCTGAAAGTGGATGTGTGGTATCTGTTTCACGGATTTGCAGAAGCTTGTAGCCTGAGCGTATCTGATATATGTCATCCAGCTCACCATTCCTGCATGTGATCAAAGATAAAAACATGATAACGGTAAACATGAGCAGAAAAGATATACAGATATATACAAATCTAGTTGCTCCCATAAGGTCTCATCAAAGCTGTGTTTTTTATTAGGGCTGATTTTTTCATTACAGTTATTTCCTTTTTGATAACATATATATTGCAATATTACCTAATATAAGGATCAGCGCATTTAAATTAAAAGCAATAGAGGATGTTATTGTGTGACAATCATATAAATAAAATAATAAATAAATTTGCCTTTAATAGACTAAATGTCTAATAAATATAATATATAAATTTTTCATATCAAGCCCTTGTTACCCTATATTCCCAGTAACCACTATTGCATGGCCCTGAATAACTAGGCTCACAGCCAGGTATTTTTCCAGGTATGAATCTTCCAGTTAATTCATATTTAACAAGATTTTTTTTCTTAGTGCCTAAATATCTCAGTGCTATTCTACATGCATCTGTTCCAGTTACATAATATACTGCAGAAAAAAACCCCTACTGCATTCCATATAACCTTGGCAATCGTGATCCATGCGATACGTGTTTTTCCGGTGCTTTTAATATCAAAGGTATTATCATAATTATGACCGTAGTCTCGGATAATTATAGCATCATTTTCCAGATAAGTAACTTCGACATTCTCTTCAAACATTTTCACCTCATTTCCGCTTTCATCTACCCATTCATTGATTACTTTTGAAGGCGCTACTGTGCAATCGGAGCAAGGTTCTGCGCCATAAATTTTAAATGCATTTGAATTTAATGCAACATTTATTAACAAAGCTGATAATAACAAATAACATATGATCTTTTTCATAATATACTCCTTTCCCACTTGAAAATTAAACAAACGTTTGTATATACATATATTACTGCTTCAACGTATGAAATCAATAACTTTGTCATCTAAAAGCATTCCTTGTCATCTAAGGGGATGAAATATCACGTTGACAAATCAAATATGTATAGTAATATGTAGATGATAAGGGATATGAAGGGGTGTGTAGCATATGGGGAAAAGAAAACTGTTATTATGTGATATGAATTGTCATATGCTGAAGATATTAAGAAAATGATCGATGATTTATATCCTGTTCTATATGAAATTCAGACAGCAACAGATCAAAGCTTTGATATTGATGCACAATTTGATATTTATTTTTTGGATATAGATATGCCTGGTATCTCAGGTTTTGATTTAGCAGAGAAAATTCATAATCGTTATCCTGAGGCATTAATTGTATTTTTGACTACACATGAAGAGCTTTCCATGGAAGGCTACCAATATCAGGCATTTCGATTTATAAGTAAATTACGTCTTGATAGTATGCTCCCCAGAGTATTAAAAGCGTTAAAAGAGTATTTTGAACAATATGACCAGATGATATATGCAAAAGATGAAAATGATGCCACTGTGCCATTACTGATTAAAGATATCACCTGTTTATTGGCAAAAGGTAATTATACGGATTTCAATACAGAAAAAAATGTGTTTAGTAAAAGAATCAAAGTGAAGGAGTTTTTGAATAGCTATAAGACAGAGGTTTTCATACCTATAGAAAGAGGTCTATGGGTAAACATGCGACATGTAAAAAAATATGACCCAAAAACAGGAGTATTATTTATACAGGAAGGTGTACACCTAACAGTAACAAGAAAATATAAAGCAGAATTTTTAAAACAATACATAAAAAGAGGCACTTTTTGTACTTAGATGACAAAAAGTGTTTTTAAATGACAAATATATTGTGGTCTTTTTAATAAATAATTATGCTATAGAAGAAAGACGAGGGAGTGTTTATATGATGAAGAAGCTGTTAATGATATTGTTTTGTTTTCCAATACTTTGCAATATCAATGTATTTGCATCAGAGTATGTGCAAGATGAATTACTGGAAGAGGATTTAGATTTGACAGAAGAAATTGAAATGTTTGATTCCTTTTATCAACAGCCGGACCGCTATATTTTTCAGGATATCAATGGTGATGATTTAAACAGTTTTGTTATGCAGTATAAGGATGAATTCTATAAGAATCAATATCAGACCACTGATTTCCTTATGGAATATGTTAGAAGTGTACAGGACTTAGGAAGTGTTATTTCATACTATTCAGGAAGATCAAAAACATGGGCTAATCAGAAGGTCTATTATACAAAAACCAAATATGCCGTTTATAGTGCTACTGGAAGTTATACAGTAGCAAATAACAAAATCACAGCAGGGAAATGTGCTACAAAAATAATCACAAAAAATAATATGATGTATAATATTTT
>OGYQ01001475.1_pt1 | contig 11972 bp, 8 predicted proteins | sample 1576641 | NCBI WGS metagenome assembly OGYQ01 (sample SAMEA3541476, study PRJEB24748) | human gut metagenome | biome: human gut; feature: human-associated habitat; material: faeces | place: China | collected 2012
GTGGCTCTCAAAGTCCGGACAGGTGGCTCAGAGAGCCCCGGAATAATCAACCCGGGAGATGGTGATTACTCGGGAAATCCCTATTACTGGTATGATGGAGAAGGAAATGTAATGTATTTTGATGGTGTGGAAGACTTTTACATTGGACCGGATAATGTGTTTTACATTGATGAGGAAGGAAACTTATGTGAATATTAAAAGTTGAGGAGGGAAGCTGGGATGAAAAGAACTAAAATGTTACCCTTCATTCTGACAGGGGTATTTCTGTTACAGACAACAGTGCCTGTCGCTGCCTCCGAACCGTTGACGGAGGAAGAAAGCCTGATTGCAAAGCTTAATGAAGAGGCTACTTTGGAACTTTTGTTTTTTGGAAAAAGCATCTGGAATGATGAAGAGGAATACGAAAACTTAAAGGATATTATTTCAGAAATGCTGCTGGAATTTATGGTTTCTGAAGGAGCAGCAGATGAAGAAATGCAGTCGGATGAGATAAAAGATCTGATTGATTACGCTTATGAAATCGGAATCTCCTCAGATGTATTTAGTATAGTTGCGGATGGCATAGGTGTGGATTCCCAAAGCTACCGGGATGCCGTGCAAAAGGTTTTTCGCAGCCAGGCCCTGAAAAATCTGGATGAAGAGTTCCTTCTTCTGGAAGCCGGCGATATTCCGGAACTTACATTAATGTATAAGGATGGATGGTACGGAGAAAGGACGGATGACAGCAGAATTGCCCTGGCTTCCTCAATCCTGGATGTTCTGGAAGGAATGGGGCAGGAAACGAAAGGCTATAATGGAAATACATTGGCGCAGGCAATCAATGACCGGTATGATGAGGATGCAGGAGACAGCGTGTTATATCTGGCACTGGACGTTTTGCAGGAATCGGATTTCTATAATACCATGATCAGTGGGGTTATGGCTTGTCTTGTGGATATAGAATATGATCCGATACAGATGGAATAAGAGATTTCCAAAATAGTAAAACCTGTTGTGTACTGTAACCTGGGAGTTCCTTACCGAGGCCTGATTCCAATACTGCTATGTTTCAGGAGGCAACTGTTTTTAGTTGCCTTCTGAAATATTTTTTTGGAAAAATGCCACTGTCCCTGTCCCCTGGTAACTTCTTGTTGGGCTTCGGTTCGCTGGTGTTCGGCAGATAAAGCCGGGATGTATCTCTACACCTCGGCTTCAGCGGTATCCAAATTTTAGATTCTTGCCAGAAGTTCAGTCGGCGTAAACGCCATCACTCTACTCTGGGTGAAATCTTTCAGATTTCTTGTGATGATATAGTCAGCGTGGATAGATTCTGCCGTTGCACTTTGAACAGCATCCTCGAAATCCTTCCACTTCATATTCACAGCTCTTTCCAGAACTGCAGGACTGAAATCTGCAAATTCAAAAATCAGATTCAGCTTGCGGAACACTTCCTCAATCTGCTCCGGTGTCAGCTGCTTTCTCATGACATACATCATATTGGCATAAGTCAATGTTGAAATGTAGCCCTTTGCCTGTTCTGTCTCGCAGAGCTTCCAAATCATCGAAGAATCCTTGACAAATCCTGGCCGATTCAGAAGAACATCCAACACAATATTGGTATCAATCAACAGAACCATACTTTGCCCTCATGCTTTCTGCCTTGACCTCATCCAAGTCATAGTCTTCCTTCAAAATTCCAGTAAGGGAATCTGTCAGATAAGACACAGTGGCATCTTTCGGAATAAACCGACCGACCTCCCGTCCATTCTTTGTCACGATGATTTCCTGTCCGGACATCACAAGATTCAGATACCTTCCGAAATTGTTCTGCATTTCGGTTGCAGTTGCGGTTGCAGTAATCATATCATCGCCTCCTTATTTTAGCTAATTTTATTATACTTCAAATTAGCTATTTTATCAACCTGTCCGCAATAATTATTTCAGAAACACATCGGATACTCTGCCAATTTCCTTAATTTCCAGCCTGAAATAGCCCTAAACGCATCTTAGGCTGGAAATTTACATTTTATTGGCACCTTGAATCTGTGCTTCAGTCATACACATATCATGTTCTTTCGCAAAGTTAAGAGCTGCCTTTAACCCTTTTTTTCGTTTTCTTCCTGTAATGCAGTATAAATTTTGTTTCGGATTATCAGTGCGATGTTTTCATTAGGGCTACTCATTTTGGGAAGTTAAGGTAGCAGAACCATTTCAACGAAGATAAAAAATGGATTTAACTTATTATATGCAGAACATATTATCTGTTTTTAGAAACTCATAATCTGCTCTTCGTCAAGTCTTTTGAGAATTTCACATGCCAGCTTAACAGCATTATCAAAATCGGCATAAGCTGAAATCCCGTAATGTGTATGTGCATAGCGAACCGGAACTCCGATAACAATAACCGGAACCGCTTTTTCAGTCAGATGTATAGCTGCACCATTGGTTGAACCAGCACTGCGAACTGCATCCTGAACCGGGATACCAAGTTTTTCTGCCAGATCCAGCGCATATCTTTGATAATGGGGATTGGTGATCATACGGGCATCCATGTGACGCAGCATCGGTCCACGCTTGATCGCTGTCTGAACCATATACTCTTCAACGCAGGTATCATCTGCCGGGCATCCCTCAAAAACAATTGCGATATCCGGCTTAATTACCTGTGCCGTCACGGTGGCACCACGTACACCTACTTCTTCCTGTGCAGCACAAGCACCAACAATATCGACATTCAGCTCCTGACCTGCCAGGTTATGCATCGTCTTAAGAATCGCCGCGCATCCCAAACGGCAGTCAAAGCTCTTGCCCACCATCAGATCTGTGGTTTCTGAATATGTAAATGTCACATCCGGCACTACCGGTTCACCGATACGAATACCAAACCTTTCAATTGCCTCTTCTTTTGAAACAGCGCCAACATCCACCGTGATATCTTTCATATCCAAAGGAGCCTTACGCTCCTGTTCTGTCATGAAATGCGGAGGCTTGCTGGCAGTAATCCCCGGAATATATTCTCCGAATCGGTTGCGGACCCAGACTTTATGTGCTGGAATATTGTGGTTAACCCACCCTCCGATCTGAATAATGCGAAGTGTTCCGTTCGGGCAGATTGCCTGCACCATAAAACCAACCTCGTCACTATGTGCGTCGAGCTGAACAACCGGACGCTTGCCATTATTTTCTTTACGGCGGATATACAGGTTGCGCATGTGATCTTCTGTAATTTCTCCAAGTCCTTCCGCATAAGGACGAATCGCTGCTACCACTTCATCCTCGAAACCGGATGTACCGTTTGCATTTGAAATTGCTGCAATCATTTCCAACGTCGTTTTTTTATCCATTCTAACACCTCTCGTATAATAAGTTTTACTTTCTTGAACTCTTCCTTGAAATCAACAATATAGTTTGCTGTGGTCTCAAGCATTTCCTTGCCCCACTATCCCTGTCCCCAACATCACTTTTTGGCGGTAATCTGCCCTTCTTCCACTCCTTCTGTGCTTTCCGGCATAAACAGGATCTTCACAGTAGCAAACATAATCAGCAAATCCTCCAACAAGCTTGGATGGCTTATGTACATCAGGTCCATAAGAAGCTTATCATAGGGAGTGGTATTGTATTTCCCATAAACCTGTGCATATCCTGTAAGCCCTGCTTTCGCCTGCAGGCGAAGCCGGAACTCCGGCATTTCTTCCTCATACTCAGCCGCAATAGATGGACGCTCTGGTCTTGGTCCCACTAACGTCATATCTCCCTTCAGCACATTAAAGAGCTGGGGAAGCTCGTCAACGCGGCATTTTCGGATAATCCGCCCAACCGGTGTTATTCTGGGATCCTTATCTCCGCTGGAAAGACGTGCCACGCCATCCTGCTCTGCATTTACCTTCATAGAGCGGAATTTCAGCACATTAAATTCCTTTCCATCCTTGGTCAGACGAGTCTGTGCATAAAAAACAGGTCCTCTGTCATATAGCTTAATTGCCAGCGCAGTAAGCAACATAATCGGTGACAAAATAACGATTCCTGTTACTGACATAACCAGATCAAACAGCCTTTTGAAAAAAAGATACTCCGGGTTTGGTTCATATCTTCCGATTCTCAGCATAGGTAAATGGAACAGATGAACCTGTGTAGCCCCACTCATCAGCACATCTCCAACCCTTGGAATTACATACACTCTTACATTCTTCTCAATACAGTATTTCAGAATGATGTTCCTGTCATGGCTGTGGATTCCGCTTAAAAACACAGTCTCCATATCATCCAGCTTATCCAGATGCTCCAGACACTCCTTCACCTGCACGATCTCACATACATGGAACTTCCGTTCCAGATCATACTGGTTGATCAGGCTTTCCAGTCCGTCTCTGATATCATAGACAATCAATGTCTTCTGAGGCGGAAATGCCCTGAAATACCAGTGATGCGCCAAAAAGCACCATAAAGCTGACATAAAAATCTGACCGGCAAAAGCCATAAGTCCTGGTATAATATTAGGAAATCCTCTTACCAAAAGAGCAATCACCAGATAGCTGATACCATCTGTGATCAAAGCTGCCAGCACCTGACTATAAACCATTTCTGAAATACGGTTTACGGAAACCAGAAAAGCACTGTAAACTCTGGCAAAAAGGAAATATACCACCATAAACAAGCCAATCATCAGCAAATTTTCGCGTCTGCTAAAGGTATTCTCTATCTTTCCTGCATAATATCCATACCAGCAGCAGGCAAAGGGAATGGTCAGGCAAAAAATATTCAGCACCTTCACCAGCCGCAGCGGAACATCATGTTTCATTATTTTAGCTGCCTTATTATTTTTATCCACAAATAATCTCCTCTTTTGATTATTCAAACATGCTTCGACATTTAGGTATTATAACATAAGGCTTCTTAATGAGCAAATGCAGATATTTTCCAGTTTCCCACGATGTATTGCTATTTAAAACAGAATTTCGTTTTTGGTATTGCATTATTTTTCCAAGAGTGATACTATAAAGCACAGATTAAAAAGAATCTTCTCTTTAACAATGATACTTTAAACAGCATATTTTACAGATAGGTGAAGCATATGAAACCAAGAAATCCAATGAGTTAGTGGCGCATGCCTATTCCAAGCTCTATAACATTCCGTCCACAGGACTTCTCTTCTTTACCGTTTACGGTCCTGCCGGTTACTTATGCAGACACAACTGCTCTTGAAAGAGATTTTGACTTCAAACCAAGCACAGCTTAAGAGATGGACTTAGAAAATTTGCAGAATGGTATAAAGTATTCTATAAGATCTGAGTATCAAGATAAATCCGGTCAGCTTTGGCAAAATTTGCCGGGGCTGACCGGTATTTTATGTCTGCGCCACAGGATCTTTAGTCTTGCTAAGATTAATAAAATTGTGAGTCCGTCCTGGTATCATATAAATTGCTTCTACCTTAAGCAATACATATTTCGGAAAATCTTTCTATTTACAGCTCAATTATTATCAGGATTTATATTGGGGTTGCAAATTATTATTCCATCTTCATAAGAAGAAGCATCAGGTAAAATTTGTTCTAAATTCTTTATCTTACTAAGTTCCTTGTTAACACTATCGTTAAAATTACGATATTCATTTTCTTCATTATATTCCCTTGATTTTACCAAATTATATATTGTCCCCAAAATACAATACCTTTCATTATTATATACCCAGCAACAGTAATCTTGTTTGTCTATAAGCATTGGTTCACAATCAGCCTCCAATGATTCAACATACTTGATAAACGCATCATAGTAAAGAAAACATTCCTCATCAATGTTAATATAGAATTTATCCTCTTCACTTTCTATGGGATCTATAGGATCTATATCATGGATACACCAGACTTTGTCCACATTATTACATAAATCAAAGCATGAACAGATTATGTGCTTATTCGTTATACAGTACTGCTTGTTCGATGAAATATCTGTAATTATTCTTACATTACTCAATTGATTGGCTGCGTGATTTATTGTTTGAAGAGCAATTTTCTTTTTTACCGTGCCCTTACTTTCAAATAAAAATGGATGCATCTGTTGATCTACTCCAAACCAATCTGGTGACAATTTACTTTTTTTAGGATTTGCTTTAAATCGCTTTTCTTTAAAGTGATACAGACGCGAAACATTATATATTTTATTTGCGATAACTCTTGTAGCAAGCATCCCCATTGCAAAAGAAATTGCAGCTTTATATGTGTCTTCAGCATACTTATAATCATCTGACAAAGTCCAAAATCCTCTATCTTTTTTTACTGCCATTTGGCAAATAGAAGAATAAAATGTTTGCGCTGTACCTGACATAATGTTGTTGTTATATCTGCCATTTAATATTGCATACTTTAAAAAATCTCGTTTTGAAATATCCAAATGACATTTCCGTCTATAGTCTGGCCATTTGGGATAATCTCTCTTATTGTTGAAATAATCATAACTTACTTTCGCTTTACTCATTTGTTTTTCCTCTTTATCATCCGTAAATATCCAATATCTATTTCCCTGCCACTTGCTTCTTTTAAGAACTTAACAATTTCTTCCATTGGCATCTTAAAAAACCTGATTTACCCCCATACTCCGCACATAGTCGATCCATTCATAAATATCTTCTATATCATACAAAGTATTCAAATCCTCATCTGTTGCTTTTTTCAATGCAAGAGCCATCAATCCATATTCGTTTTCCAAAAGTGTATCAAATACCCCCTGATCATCTGTATTGATGGATACACTAAGATGATTTTTTCCATTTGTCTGCTTGAGTTTTCGTGAATTAAACCGTAATATGGGATGTTCCTCATATTTCTTTATTGTCCCAATCAGATAATTAGAAGATGGATTGGTTTCTATTCCAATTCCTTTACAAGCAAGTTCCTGCATCATTTGTTCCTGAATTTGACGCACCAAATTGATATACTCTTTATGTATTTTAAATTCTGTAATCTTATCTCCTTCTTTTCTGACTGCCTCATTATAGTGATACAGCTCATACAATCTTCGATACTTTCTATTTCTGCGCACTTCATTACTGACCCGTGGGTTTAATTGATAGCGGTCAAACTTCAACAATTCTGTTCTCACAATAACGCTCTTAAACTGCACCTCATTCAATTTATAAATTTCTGGATTATCTCCTCTCAATTTCCACCCCTGATAATATTCATGAACAGAAGGGCAAACTTCCTCCCGTATATTATTTTCATATATTTCTTTATACAGTTGATAATATGTTTCTATCAATTCTGTTTTCAGCTGTTCTCCTATATGGCATCCCAGTTCATTTGCTTTGCAATACATCCACACAACATCATCAAGAAGAACCTGTTTCGCAATAATTACTTTATTACCTTTCATACAATAATAGTTCTGAGGTTCAATTCCAAGAGCCAATGCATGGCCTAAGCGATCGCCTCTATTCAGATTACAAAATAATATCGTTTCATCAATTGCGCGTAATCCGTCTACAAGATCAAGGAAATCTTCCCCCACGTGATAGGTAATACGAAGATTCTGCGGTATTCTTGCCGTATTTACCGCTTGATTGAAAACACATTCAGAAACAATTCTTATATCCGACAAATAACGAAACACCTGACCAAACACTTCCGGTCTGCAGGCAATCTCACTGGAACATGCATCAATACCTTTAACATGGCAATTTATTTCTCTTTTCTTTTCTAGCATCGCCACTATACTTCTGGCTTGTTTTCTTGATTTTACACGAACATTATAATTTCTCGGTCGTCCTTCTGAAAATCCATTATCTTTCAACTTTGGAAAATGAAATACATATATCAATTTTTCATATGTATCTTCAGATGTTCCCTTTTTTACCAACTTCTCATAGTTTTTTAAGCTACCATATAATTTCACCGAAGTATCCTTTGGACAGATTCTTGCTTCAAGAGAAATCATATTTTTCTTTATCAAAGTTTCATTTAGTGCCAGCTGCACAAGTTCGTCTTCATAGGCCTTATGCCCTTCTATAAAATACTCTTTTCGATCTTGATAGTCTGAAAAATTTGCAAATCCAATTTTATCATTGTTTTGGATAACTTCTCCTCTGAAATCAGTTCTTATAAGCAGATACGCATAAAATATATTTTTTTGTTCATCTGTAAAAATATTGGCTAATACACTCCTGTAGCATTCATAAAGAAATTTCCGTTCTCCCGCCAACAATCTACATACATTATCATTATACTGCATCATACTTTTTTCAAGAGCATAGTCCAGTACATCACCATTTATCACTGCACCATAAATATTTCCTGCAATAATAATTAAATCCTGTAGCTCTGGAGTCAATGCTAAAAGCTCTGTCTCTGCCCTATTTTTTGTTTCCGTCCCCTTTGGCAACAATTGAATTAGTTTTTCTGTTCTTTTTATCAGATATTCATCCCGTTTCAGGCAGGAAAACAAATAAATTCTATATAAAGCAGCCCTCTGACACTCTGTATAAAATTTTTCCTTTTCTCCCCAATAATCAAAACTATCTCCCGACTGTCTCTGCATAGTTCTTTTAATCTGTTTGAAGTCTTTTGTTCTTCCTGCAATATGGTTCATAACGCACAGCCAGTTCAGTTCAAATATTTTTGTAGAGCCATTTAGATGAAAGTGATTCTCTGCCAGACCCTTTTCCAGAATGTTGTGAAGCCTGATATTATCACTTCTGATAATTGGAAGCCAACTGAACTTCTGGGTTCTGTCACCGTTTTCCCAATCCTTTTGAGCAAGATATGCACAGGTGAAAAAATCCTGTCCCATTTTCAGTGAAATTTCTCTCCATCGAAGCAATTGATCAAACTTGCATTCAACTTCTTCCCCATCCAGACGCAACATTCGTTTAGCAAGATCAAATATCAGAAAAAAAATATTTCCTTCTTTCCTCTCTTTCCACTGCATCTGTTCACACATATATCTATAACTGTTTCTTCTTTCATCATCTGTAGCATACGGAAATACATCCGCTGCATACCGCATATACAAATTTTCTGCAATTTTATTATAAGCACAGCATCTATGGAAAGAATCATCTTTTTGGATCACATACATATAGGGGATTTTTTGAAAAAGGATTTCAAGATTTCCGCGTTCTATATCCATAGCTACTCCTTCATTAATTCTGTATATCGGCGAACAATTTCTTTATATTCCTCGCTAAGTTCCTTTGATACCGCTTCGCCAGGGTCTCTAAGATAAACATCCAGTATTTCGCCGTAATACTGGATCAATCTTTGAGTATCGAAAACTGGCATCCCCTGATTCTCTCTGGGCTTACCAAAATATCTTCTGATATTGTATACCAGATTGTCCAGGTTCTTCTTTACATTCTGCGCTGATTTCTTGATCAGATAAGCTGAAACCGGCATTTCTGCTGTTTCATAGGAAACAGCGGAATGCAACTGCTTACTCAAATCTTGCAAGATCTGCTCTCTCTTATCTTCTGATTCATGCTGGTTTTTCTTCTCCTCTTTTATTGAATCCGCAAATTTATCAAAAATATCTGCATACAATTCGCTGATGTTGATTATTCTTTTTTCTCCCTCCATATTTTCCACTATCAATTCATTTAATTTACCTTCTAAAGAAATATTTAGGTACTCTCTCAAAAAATGTTCCGCATTGTGAAAAAATCTATCTACAACAGCTCTGGTTTTACCATGTTCGTCTTTCTCTCCACCTTCTTTTGTTTCACGATAACGGTAGCAATAATCATAAAACTCATAAATGAGATCCATATTAGTAAAAATAGTTTGAAAAGCTGCGATTTTTTCTTTATTTTCATTCAGAATTTTCGTAAAAATATCGTTATATTCATTCCACGTAATTCCCAGCATATCCATATTTATCTTCGTATACATCATAGCAGGATTGCAAAGTCCAATAATATAATTTTCCATACATATCTGCTGATTCTTCATCAAAACATAATTGGAAAAAATGACTGTTTCTGAGGAATATACTAATACATCGAAAGATCCTGATGGTCTGTTTTCTGTCCGATACATATTGGAAAGTAAACCTAATAAAAGCCATGTAAGAATCTTGTATTCTTTTTGCTGATCCTTTTCCTGTATTTTTGACACATACATCCCATGCATATTTAACACTTCATTATCCACGCCAAACTCCTGTCCGACTCTGGCTGCTATAGTATTATAAATCTGATAAGTAGGCAGATAAAATCTGGAACGATTCAAAAAATATGAGTCAATTTTTGCGTTTGAAAACATAATATCAAACTCTGTTCCCCACACATATCCTCCAAGAGCATTACTAAGCTCCCCATACCTTTCTCCTCTACGCAATTGGCTCAAACGAATAGTGTATAAAATATTAAAAACATAGGCAAACTTTTCTGCATTTCTTTCATAGACACTATGCCTGTAATCGTCCAACCACTTCCGTATCCAGAAAAAACAATAATAGTTTTCCAAATGATACTCAGTTGCAGGCAACAAATGTTTCTGTTTCGTATTCACATAGCGATTCTGCAATAAATAGATAGTCTCTGAATTCATCTGAAAATAGGGCATTTTTAAAAGAGACTGCAATTCCTGAACTTCCACCGCCTCATAATTTTGTGGAATCCATTCCTTTTCAATGTATTCCGCAAATATTTCAATATTATCATAATATCCCTGATCATCAATTGGATCAGGCATATTTCCAAGTAAAGCAATCATATTCACCATATCTCTCAGATTGTCCGCCTGAAGCCAGCTGGTGCCATTTTGTTTCAGAAGAAAACGCATTCCAGTTTTTGCATAAATCATATCCAGTAAAGAAGCACTTAGTGAATTATAAATATGATTCTCATAAATGAGGCTTCCATTTCTATTCTGATATTGAATATGTGTATTCATAAGATATCGAGCATCTGGCAAATGAATTCTCCTGGAACGTGGAATCAGCTTTGTAATATATTTCTCTGCCATATTTCTTACTTCTTCATAAAATTCTGATGGTTTTTCTCCGCCACGCAGTATATTACTATAATTTTTAAAATTTTCTTCCTGCACGCACATCTGCAATTGCTCAATTTTTAATGCCATAATGATCACCACGTCTGGAATAATCAAATATTTACGTATTTGCTCTGCCATTTTATATGCATTTGCATTGCAAAGATCCAGATCATCAATAGCTATCAGCAATTTTTTTTTGCCATTTCCGCTAACCATAAATTCCAGATAAATCTTTATGAGGAGTTTCAATTCTCTTTTTAAAGCAGTACTCTCTCCCATTCTGGAAAGGTTCTCAATATTAGATTCACCGTCAAACTCTTCTTCCAGCATTTTTCTTGGATTATTAAGTAAGGATATAATCCTGTATACTTTCTGAAACATTTCTAACAGTTCTTCCCGTTTATAAGCGTCAAAACCCTCTGGATTCGCTTTATATTTTGCATGAAATTCTCTATAAAGACTGGCTACAATCACTTCCAGAATATTATGTACATCATCAAAGGTAGATGGATCGATAATGATTGGCTTTGAAAAAATAGTACCTTTTACGTTTTCACAGTCTGCGAAAATCGGGTTCATATTCCAATCATTCTTTTTAGAAAGGCTATTGATAAACGTCATCATCGCACTGCTTTTTCCCACACCACGCTCCCCACAAAATGCAATGATATTATTTTCTGTCTCTACTTTTCGCCATTCTGCCTTTTTTTCATCTTCATTAACTGCAACAATATCATCCAGCATACCGGCTGCATTCATATACTGCTCATAAAAAATATCATTTTCTTGAATTTCTTCCTTTAAACTTAACTTAAATTCCTCTCCACGAGTAATTGTTAAAAGTCGTGCATTTTTCATATGGATTTCCCCTTTTATCGAATGATATTAGTGTTTTTGTAAAATTTTTCTATTGGTTCTTTACTTATAATACGTGTAAAAACGCGAAAAATCACGAAAAGTATATCTCAATAATTGTCCTTTCATTTTTATTAATTATGCAGCATTGCA
>OGYQ01001478.1_pt1 | contig 11929 bp, 14 predicted proteins | sample 1576641 | NCBI WGS metagenome assembly OGYQ01 (sample SAMEA3541476, study PRJEB24748) | human gut metagenome | biome: human gut; feature: human-associated habitat; material: faeces | place: China | collected 2012
TGGCATGCGCATTCGGGATGGAAGCCTGCAAACAGCGTTACAAGACGAAGTATGTCCGCCTGCCGGATCTGCTCCTGGAACTGGAGATGGCTCGTAACGGCGGCACATACAAAAAGGTTCAGGGGAAATACGCCAACCCGGTTTTGTTGATCATTGATGAATGGCTTCTGCTGAAGCCGACAGAATCCGAACAGCATGACATTTTGGAGCTTCTTCACAGGAGACGCCGGAAATCATCCACTATCTTCTGCTCCCAATATGATTCCGATGGCTGGTATGATCAGCTCGGTGGTGATGATAGTCCCCTCTCAGAAGCAATCCTGGACCGCATCAAACATGATGCATACAAGATCAACATCGTCCCCACAGATCCGGCGAATTACCGCTCCATGCGGGAAGTATATGGATTAGATCCAGCTTTAAGCGAGTAAACTCACAGATGACACTCAATTAAGTGCGGTATCCCTGTTCCGGAACAGCGGTTTCCTGCCGCCGGATTAGCGGTATCCGTTCCTCCGGAACAGCGGTACTCCCGCACAAGAATATTCACCTAGGGATCAGCAGAGCAGCGCTGAGTAGTCGCTAACACCATAGAATAGGCATCATGCTGACTACTTTATCGCAGATGGTGTCCGCTGCGCCGCGTTGCGATCGCTGGGCTCCGCATTTATTTATCTAATAGCTCGCAAAGCTTGATAATACGTCCAAGCAGTAAAGCCGAAAGCACAGTACCTACGCCAAGTCCATAAAATGAGCTGTGATTGAGCAGACAAAGCAACGCGCTGATGATGACCATGGAGATATCAAATGCATTTTTGACAGCTGAAAAACGCAGATGAAATACTTCCGAAATCGTGTTTACGATGCCTTCTGTAGGCGCCAGCACCATTTTGCTTTTGACACATAGATAAACACCCACTGCTGTAAGGAACATAGTCAGGCAAAAGCACACAAATCGGGCAGCCAGTCCGAATGCCAGTTCAGGGATAATCAGATCATATACGTCAGTCAATAGCCCGAACACAATGGAAAGTGGTACCTCCAGGATAAAAACAAGCGTCACTTTCTTTGACATCAGACATTGTAAGACAACGAAGATCAGATAGCAGATGATCGATGCCATACCGAGCGAAATATGATAAATTTCTGAGATTGCGTACATCACTGAGCTGAACGCAGCCACACCGAGATCAAATCGAATGTTGAGTACAACGCTCAATGCGATGCAATTCAAACCAATTATGTACCAGACCGACCGTTTGAACATCATAACACCCTGGTTCATTCTCCCACCCCCTTCATGTCATTCGCCACACCACGAGAGGATTCATTTGCTTTCTTTAAATTATCAATCGCCTGCGTTACAAGAAAGAGGAACCGTTCCCTATCCCGGTCTCCTATATTACTTAACAGTTGATTGCCTGTGTGCGTACAGTTGCTCTGCATTATTTCAAATAATTCCATGCCCTTTTCAGTAAGCGATACTTCTTTGTAGCGCGCATCTGTCTGTGAAATCTTTGTCATCAGCAAATCCTTTGCAACCATACGTTCGACAATCGCTCTTGCCGCCTGATGCGAGATGCCAAGGTGTTCTTTTAAATCAACAGCAGACCGGTTGCTGCTGCCCTGGAAAAAGCGCAATGCATCCGCTTGCTCTGCGGTCAATCCAAGCCCCTTGAGATCTTCATTGCGGTTTCGAATGATTTGGTTTGCAAGCTGCAATATTTTTCTCGCAAGGACATATTCAACTTCCACAATTATCATCTCCTCAAAAATATACAACACATTGTATTTTAGATGATTATCAAAGATTTGTCAAGCCAAAGGGTAAATGAAAAAACAGGAGGAGCTGGCAACTGCTTCAGGAAAGGAAAACCTTAAGTAATTTTTCATTGAGGTACAGAGCTGCAAACAGCCGCTTTCTGCGGACAGCAGGGCCGCATTTCCCGGACAGTCCGGGCCATATTAAACGGACAGCCTGGGATATCAGCAGGGCAGCACATACACGTCCACCAGGTTGCCGATGCCCACCAGCACGAAGATGAGCACTTTCCGGCAGATGCCCTTGAAGCCCACGGCGCTGGACAGCTTCTTGTCCGCGATGGCGCACATCACGCCGGTGATGTAGTCCACCAGCACGAAGGCAATCAGCGCGTAGAGAAAGCCATCCACGCCGCCCAGGTACCAGCCCAGAAAGCCGCCCAGGGCGGAAAAGGCTACCTGGATGCTGACCCAGATCGATTTCATAGTCTCGTCCTCCTTTGTTTTGAATATGGAAAAGACGCCCCCAGCGGGAGCGCCTTTGTCCTCATGTCAGCCATTCCGGTTTTTCCGGGATGGTTTGTGTGTTGGTACCATTCAGCCATGCCTGGTACCAGGTTTTTAGTTCCGAGAGCTGTTCCTCCGAGAGGGTATCGTACCAAAGCTGCCCCCGGTTGATGACGGGAAAGCACTCGACTTCCCGCCGCTTTCGGTATGCGTCCTTTGCGGCTTCCGCCTGTTCCGCTGCGGCCTGTGCGTCATCAAAGGCCAGGATACCGTCCCGAACCTGATAGGCGGTGAAGTGTTCCTCAAAATGCGAGAGGTCATCCGGTTCCTCCGTTTCCACGGCGTCCAGCAGATCGCCCTCCAGGGCGTAACTTTCCACATAGCCCTGTTCGTTCAGTAATACCTTCATAGCCCCTCCTCTTAGTTGACGCCAAACACGCGGTTGATCTGTCCGGCTCCGTTCCCCATAGCAAGCGTCACCAGGGAGCCGGAATAGGATAAATTAAAGGATTTGTAGTTGGACTCGTCCGCAATCTGAAACGCGACTGCCGAGGTGGTCAGCATGATGCGCGGCACCACCAGGGACGCGCGGGATGCCGTGCTGCTGGGCCGGCCTAGGCTTCACCGGCCTGTTCCGCCGTAAAGCCGGCGGTGGTGAAGGCCGCGTCCAGCTTGGCCTGCGGGTTTCGCAGCCACTTGATAATTTGCCGCTCTGTCTTGGGCTTCACGCTGGGATTACAGATTCGCCGGTGTGTCTCCCAGACCTCTGTCCAGAATGCGACATCCTCTACGGTCGGCTCCGGTGTATCCAGGCCGAAGCACCACCAGTCCGGGAAACCCTGTAAGCGGGCGCACTCGGTGGGGGTTAGCCGCCGCACGGTATAACCGCTGTTCACGGCGGTGGGGTCTTTATAGTCCCGTGCCATCAATGTAGGGGCAGTCTCTTTTTCGACCTGCGCATAGTTTCCGGTGGTCATGGCATAGACCACAGCAATTCCGCCCTGATTGCACCCTGGGTTGCCGCCTCCGGTGTCGAGAGTGCGGGATGTCTGAGCCTTGTAGATCCCGGCATGGGGATTATCCGACAGCATGGCTTTGGACTGGTCGGAGCAGATGCCGAAAGGTACCGGCTCGAAGAGCATCTGGTCATTGTTGCAGGAGAGCGTGGCGGAGCGGTCTTCCTGGATGAGCGGCCCTTTGCCGCCGCCCTCGCACCCGGAGCGGATCTTCAGCACCAGCGGCACATTCATGCCGCCCGTCCCCATGCGGGAGGTCAGCGTCTGGACGGTACCGTCATCGGCAATCTTGATGCGGCTGTCGATGGGGTGGCTTTCTAATGCAATCGCGGCGGGAACCACTCCTGCCCGAAGGGTGGGAGCACGCTCCTGTTCGAAACCGGTGCCCCGGCTGTCCGCCGAATGCTCGGTGCAGAAGCCGGCGGCATCCAGCACACAGGGTGGGTGCCCATGGTTCTCTGCCCGGAGGGTGGCGGCGACTTCGCTTGACACATCCATGCAGGAGCCGCCCTGGTCGTTCAGGCAGACGCCTGCCGCTCCAGCGCCAACCGCAGAATCTCCGGCAGCTCTTTGCCACGCACGGAAGCCCTCCGCAGAATACCCTGACAGGCCTTCGGACTCAAATAGTACTTGTCCGGCACCCCAGCCTGCAAAATCTGCGACAAGGTAGATGCGGCGTCTTCGCTGGGGGACTCCCCAGTATTGCGCGTCAAGAGTGCGGTACGCAACGCTCCATTCCTCTCCCAGGTATAGGTCGGCGTAGGGCCAGAGGTTTTTCTCAGGCATAGGCACCTGGGCGCCCGGTTCCTTGATCCCGATGACCGCTTCGAGGACGGCTTTGAAGTCTTCTCCTTTGTTGGAGCTGAACGCACCGGGGACGTTCTCCCATACGATGTATCTTGGGTATCTGCCATGGGTGGCCTCCCTCATTTCCTGAATAATACGGATGGCCTGGTAAAAAAGGCTGGACTGTTTCCCGTCCAGACCGGCTCTCCGTCCGGCGATGCTCATGTCGGTGCAAGGGGAGCCGAAGGTGATGATGTCCACCGGCTCAATCTTCCCGCCATCCATCTGGGAGATGTCGCCGTAGTGCTTCATGAAGGGGAGCCGCTTGGTAGTCACCCGGATGGGAAACGGCTCGATCTCCGAAGCCCATACCGGGGTAATTCCGGCAAGCAGTCCACCCAAAGGGAACCCCCCGGAGCCATCGAAGAGACTGCCGAGGGTCAAGGTCGTATTCAGTTCCATGGGCGCCTCCTCAGAATAGCGGGATTTCATCCGCATCGTCCCCGGCCACCTTCTCATAGCGGTAGGTCAGCCCATCCCGCAGGAGGGACACATCATCCGCCTTGCCTACCTGTTCGATGTACCGCTTCACGATGACATCGCAGAACTTTTCGTCCAGTTCGATAGTGCGGCAGATGCGGTCAGTCTGTTCACACGCGATGAGAGTACTGCCGGAACCGCCGAAGGGGTCCAGCACAATGGCGTTGCTCATGGAGGAGTTCAGAATGGGATAGGCCAGAAGCGGGATGGGCTTCATGGTGGGATGATCCTTATTCTTCTTGGGTTTGTCGAACTCCCAGATGGTGGACTCTTTCCGCCCGGTATACCACTGGTGCCGGCCTTTCTTCTTCCAGCCGAAGAGGATCGGCTCGTGCTGCCACTGATAGGGTGAGCGGCCCAGCACCAGGGACTGCTTCTTCCAGATACACGTCCCGGAAAGGTAGAAGCCGGCGTCCGAGAACGCCTTTCGGAAGTTCAGCCCCTCGGTGTCCGCGTGGAACACATAGATGGAGGCATCATCCGCCATGGCTTCCTCTGTATTCTGAAACGCCGCCAGCAGGAAATCGTAAAAGGCGGCGTTCTCCATATTATCGTTTTTGATCTTCCCGGCGCTGCCCTCGTAGTTGACGTTATAGGGTGGGTCGGTGATGACCAGGTTGGCCTTCAGACCGTCCATCAGCCGAGCGAAGGTTTCTGCCTTGGTGCTGTCCCCGCAGACCAACCTGTGCCGCCCCAGCGTCCAGACATCCCCAGCCTGACGCTGACCGTCCATTCCAAAAACCGCTATCAGCTGGCCCATCTGCTGGAGTATGGCCACGCGAAGAGGGGAGGCGGACGGGTGGAGGGAAAAGCCCATATCGCCCCGGCCGAGGAGAAAGGCATCCGGCAGCTGGAGGAAGAGATCGAAAGGAGCCTGAGGGATGGATAAACTTCTGGATATTTTGAAAAGCACTGGTTTTCCCTATGCCTATGACCATTTCGCGGAAGGGGAGGCGCCGGATCCGCCGTTTCTCTGCTATCTGTTTCCGGGGAGCGATAACTTTTCCGCGGATGGAAAGGTCTATTACCGGATCAGCGAGGCGCGGGTGGAATTATATACGGACCAGAAAGATTTAGCTACGGAGAGAAAGCTGCAAGATGCTTTGGATGCCTGCGGTATTTTTTATGAGAAATCGGAGACCTGGATCGACAGCGAGAAGCTGTATGAGGTCCTGTATGTGTTTGAAATGCCTGCAGACGGGGAAAACGCAGGGCAGGACGGATAAGGAAATGGAGGGAGCAGGAGATGTCTGCGAAGAAGAATAAAGTAAAATTCAATATCTGCAATGTGCATTACGCACTGATCACGGTGGATGAGGATGGGGACATTACTTTCGGGACGCCGGTAGCCATGCCGGGTGCGGTATCTCTGTCCCTGGAACCCAACGGCGAGCCGTCCAATTTTTACGCGGATGGGTATGCCTACTATACGATCTCCAACAACATGGGCTATGAGGGGGATCTGGAACTGGCCATGGTGCCGGAGAGTTTCCGGACGGATGTGCTGAAGGAATCCTTGGATGACAACAGCGTACTGGTGGAGAGCGCCAACGTGGAAACGGCGAACTTTGCCCTGCTTTTTGAGTTTGACGGGGATGTGAAGAAGATCCGCCATGTGCTGTATAACTGCTCGGCGGCCAGACCCAACATCGAGTCCACAACCAATGAGGAGGAGATCGAGGTACAGACGGAAACGCTGGCCATCACGGCGGCGCCCCTGGCCAATGGGTACGTGAAAGCCCGTACCGGGGACAGTACCACAGATACGGTTTATACGGGATGGTATACAGCGGTGTATCTGCCGGAGGTGACGCCGGATACTTCCGGGACGCAGCAGTCCGGCCAGCAGGGGACGGATGATGAGACAGGAGGGGAGACCTTATGAGCATGAAACGGAATATCACGATTGACGGGCAGGAGGTTCCTTTTAAGGCCTGCCTTCTTTTTACGGGTATGTTCCTTGAACACAGTTTCTACTTCCAGCAGGGATGGATCCTGTTCCACTTCCGCTTCATCGAAAAGGTTCTGTTGTCCCGGAATATCATCGGATCTTTTTTCGCTGGATGAGCCGAAAAGCTTTTTGGTCAGATAATCTACCTGTTCCTGAAGCGCTTTCTCGTGACTGGATTTTTCGTCAATAATAAGACGGAGAGATTTGATCAGCTCGGTCTGTTCAGATATCATTGTTTTCAGTTGTGATACTGTATCTTTCAGCTCTCGAAGCTGGATATCTTTTGCGTTGGAAGCCATCGTTTCTCTCCTCGGATTTGATACCTTTATTATACCAGAAACGGAGCTGTTACTAAAGGAAAATGGCTCCTGAAAAATGCCGAATCTACAAGGAATTTCCGGATTTTTCTGTGCAGGATTTTTTGAAAAATCCAGATGCTTTTCACTCTGCTTTGAGGGCCTTGGGCTGATCGATATCGATCCCCGACATCAGCCAGTCAAACTCCCGCCAGGAAAGATTCCGGACCTCCGACTGTTTCCTGGGCCATTGATAACCGCCGCGGACAGACAAGCGCTTATAGATCAGAACGAAACCGTCCGGTTCACGGAACAAAGCTTTGATCCTGTCCCGTCTTCTTCCACAGAAAAGGAAGAGAGCACTGGACGACGGATCCATCTTAAGCTGGTCCTCGATAACGGCACAGAGTCCGTCAATGGATTTCCGCATATCGGTATAGCCGCAGACAATGTAGATCCTCTCAAGTCCGGAGATGTCACCTAACATGAGAACTCCTGAAGCAGGTGGAATGTTCTGGCGAGCAGGACAGGATCTGCATCATTGCTGATGCGGACCGTGATATCCTTCATAGCAACTTCAATCGTATGTGAATTGTCAAGGTGCGAGTTTAGCATCTGTGATGCTGTCTGTTGTTCCGGAATGTGATCCGGAACAATGTCAATAGAGACCACGTCCTGTTTCGGGCGAGGAACCTCAAGATGACCGTAATTCGCTGCTGGGATCTGATCCGCTGCGGCTTTCCGACAACGGCTGACCCAGTTGTAAAAGGTGCTTACTGCAATGTCGTTTTCACGGCACCAGTCAGCATCTGTCATGCCGCTCTGGCGGCATTCATTGATAAGCCGTATCTGTTCCGCCATCGGAACACGGGCTTTGCGAGTACCTGCCATAACCTATCCTCCATAATTGTAGTGAAATAGTCTAAATATCTTTCGACTCTACAATTATAGGCAAAACTTGAGGATCAGGAAATCCGCAGGAATATTTGGCGCTTACAGAAAAGAAACATTACTTTTAAGAACAAGGAACATGAGAAGTTTTATCACACCTATCTTCCAAAATGTCGGTATCAGGACACATACCATAAAGCACTGGTTTACTGCATGGGACTGTCAGAAGATACCAGACGAAATGTAAACCGAATCTATGACTTTGAGACGGGATTTATAAAGCCGGAGTGTCTGCAGGAAGGATGGCAGACCAGCGGGAGCGAAAAGATTGTCCGTATTGCATTTAATCTCTATACAGATGGAACACCTACGACAGATGAATATGACGATACGGAGGAACAGATTGTTGAGACACGGCTTTATTCCGTCAGTGACATCTTTTGCACGGGAGATGGGATATTGAAGAGAATGCATTCCATCAGCTAAAGACTTATTATCATGCAGACCATTGTTACTGTCATGAAGCAGTGGAAGTGATCTTTCTATTAATGCTGATAGCATTTAACATACGGGAAATGTATCTGTACTGGCGAATCCATGGATTTGAGAGAAGCAAGATTACAAGGAAAAGTGTAACGCGAATCTTTCGGGATGATCTGCAGGCAGAGAATCTATGTTGGATATTGTATATAGAAGGGGGATAGAAATTCAAAAAAGAGAATAAGGGGTTGTGTAGTCTGAAAAAGGGGAGGTTTTCAGATAGGATACTTTCTGTCCCAAAAGATGACAAGACAAGGGGAAAGAGAATTGGTAAGGGAAAATAGCGCATGCTCTCATGGCTGTCCGTATGGCAGGTGAATATTTATAAAAGGGAAATCTATATAAAAGCGAAATCCCTGGATAAGTTCTGAGATTCGTTGAAGTTACAGCCTTTTCTTGTTATACTTGATTCAAAAAGAGGCTGTTGAAACAGGGGGATATAAGCCGGACGGGACACGGAAGAGATAAGCCGAATACCGGCATCTTTGAGGAGGGACTTTAGTTATGAAAAGGTTTTACAGACCGGTGCTTGCAGGAATGGCAGCAGCCGTAATATCTGTCTGCAGCGCATGCGGAGCAATACCGGAAAAAAATCACGGAGGCAATAGTGGAGACCGGAAGGATGCTGCGGATGAAAAGACGGAGGAAATAACCATACCGGCTTCGCTGATTAAGTTTTCCAGTTCGGATCTGCAGGATAATATAGAAGCATTCAGCGACTACTGCACCAGCGTCAGACAGGATGGGGATGATATGATAATCGAAGTGACGACGGAGCAGAAAGAAACGCTGATACAGATGCATGAAGACAATATCAGGGAAGTAATGGATGATATGGTGGAAGCTGATCCTTCGTATTCCTGTGAATTGGACGAAGATTACAGCAGAGTGGTGTACAGGTACGACGAAAACATAGACGGCATCCTGCAGGCAAAAGTTCTGCTGTCGCTTACCACAAGCTATGCTTTGAAAGGCATTATGGAGACAGGAAATCCGGACTGGCATATCCATGCTGAAATTGTAAACTGCCATACCGGCGCAACGGTCGTAGAGGGAACGCTGCCTGATGAGGCGATTAATTTCGGACCGGATGAGTGGGAAAAAAGCTATGTCAGTACAGGAGAGGATGAGCTGCAGAAGGAAATTATGCGGGAAACAGGCCTTCCGGGAGAGTACAGTGCTCTGACCGACACACAGAAGAGTGCAGTTACGTCAATTGAGGATATGCTGACATGGCTGGAAGAAAAATATCAGCAGAAATTCCATTATGTATCTTATGCGCCGGGAGATGCGATCGAACAGGAGCATTTGAAGGTATATCCCGAACAGGGGGATGAATCGGATATTGTGACGGTGTACCGTACATATGAAAATGGGCTGTACCGGTATGAAGATGATTACGGAGCAATTCTGATGCGTCCTGTGTATGAAGAGCAGGTACGCGCATTCGCGGAGCAGTATCTGCCTGCCGAAGGAATAAAGATTTACACGGAAATAAAGAATGGCGGCAGCAGTGCGGCAGATGCAGAACCGGTTCTGAACGAGGTTTCCGCTGTGACGTATATTTTTATGGATGACGCCCTGTGCTCAGAACAGTATGAGACATTTCTGGAGGCTGTGCCGGACTGGCTGATAGAGAACTGCCAGGGCGTGCCGGCGGGGCTTTATCTGCGGATGACAGAGTCCGAAGCATGGCTGCAGATCGACAGATCCGATTATGAGGACAAGCTCCGGGAAGATGTCTATACCAAAGAGGCGGAATGCGCGATTTCCGGGAACGGGAAAGTGACGGTGTATTAACTGAGAGGAAGAAATATCATGAGGAAGATTTTATTGCTTACGGTATGCTGTACCCTTGTATGCAGCCTGAGCGGATGCATAGTTTTACGGAGAGGATCATCCAATGAATATCGCTCCGATGAAGAATTAGCGGATGAAATGATAGAAAACATTATCGATTGCGCAGAAAAGGAAGATGTAAAAGCACTGACCGAATTATTTTCACAATATGCTAAGGACAGTACGTTAAATTTAACTGAACAGGCAGAAGACTTCATAGAGTTTTTTCAAGGCCAATGTAAAAGCTGGAAAGGAAATGCAAGTTCTCATGAAAAAAGTGAACACGGAAAAACAATCTGGCGGGAATTGAAAGGGCAGTATTCAGTTATTACAGATGAAGCACAATATAAAATAGCATATATTTATATTCCTTTTCACAGAGAAGAACCGGATAAAGCAGGGCTTACTGCGATAGAGATCACTACGGAAGAAACTTTTAACAAGGATGAATTTCTCTGGAGTCTGGATCAGAAACCGGGTATCTATGTGACAGAAACCGGGGAAGAGACGTATTCGGAACAGAGGCTGATCACTCCGGAAGAACTGATCCGGGCGGCAGGACTTACAAAAGAACAGTACCGCGGAGCCGACCTTGAACAGTTTATTGAAGATTTTGCCATCACGGAGGAAGATGTGGATACGCTCAACATACCTTTACTTCTGGAAGAATACGAACCGGACCGCAAAGACGGGCTGATCGATGTGAGTTATCTCATTGAAGACGACATAGAAAACCGTACGTTTGATTTTACAGAGAATGTATATGCCATTGCTTTTATGGAAAACAAGAATACAGGTACGGAATGTGTATATTACGATCTGCCGGATAGAAAACGGTATCAAACGTCGGATGCATATCTCTTTGATGATCTCTACCAGACACAGGCCGGATATTATGCGGACGGACAGCAAATGGTGGAGGCGCTGGATAAGTACGGAGTTTTCAGCTGGGAATCCGGAACAGATGAAGAGGAGATCACAGATCCCCAGTACATGGTGTTGGCAGTGGAATATGAGGACGGGACTGTGTTCCGTGTAAAAGCGTCCGGCTTACTGTCGCAGGTGCTGCCGGACGAGTACGATGAAGTGAGAGAAATGCTGTTGTCAGGAGAATACAGTGGAAGTTAGAGAAAAAATGAGTCTTGTTTCAAAGGAGGACGCCATGGATAGAGAATTTGAAGATGAATTTATGGATGCGCAGTCACAGATTATTTCGCTATGTGTCGAATTTGCGGGTAATAGAGCTGATAAGGTTTATGCCTATGGCTCTATCGAAGAAAGCAGTATTTCTTTCAATGCATTTTTCAAGATTGACGGTCAGATTAAAACAACAAATAATATAGCTGCCGATACAGACTCGATATGGGATTTCCTGGATCTTGGTGAATCGGATCTGGAGAAGATAAAACAAATATGCATACACTATGGAAAACCTGTCCCCACAGAATTAAAAATGATCTATGACTGTAAATGTGGTAAAATAGACACGAAATATAAATATGAAAGTATCTGTTCCGCAAAGACAGGGACAGATTCAAGCGAAATTTTTATGAAGTGGTTAGACGAGGTTCTCCAAAGCACATGGAAGAGATAAAGCGGCATTGTGAAAAAATTATACAGATGCTTCGTTTGGATTATAATACGCAGTTACAGTATTCGGGAATAATCAAAAAAATATATGACGTTATGTTACAGATTATATCCTGCGATAATGTCAATGAACTTTCTGATATTCACTGGAACAGCATAGCGCGGTGTTTTGCTGACGAAACGACGGATTATCAAAGTCCTATACTCTTTGA
>OGYQ01001479.1_pt1 | contig 11915 bp, 10 predicted proteins | sample 1576641 | NCBI WGS metagenome assembly OGYQ01 (sample SAMEA3541476, study PRJEB24748) | human gut metagenome | biome: human gut; feature: human-associated habitat; material: faeces | place: China | collected 2012
CTGAAACTTACCTGAATATACGGCAAGGCGCCGGTCCTTTGGGACCGGCGCCTTTTTTCGTCGTACGCACAAAAAACGGGACGGCCACTGCCCCGTCCCGTTTCAAAAAGAAGGAGAAAAACAGAACGTCTTGCCGCTCGTCTATCGAACGGAACCCACCCCTCTACAAGTGGATGCCCTTCCTGGTTTGACCGGCAGGGCGCTCTGGTATTCTTCCTCTTGCTCCAAAAAGCCTTTCCACAAAAAAGCGCTTTGGTACGGCTGCGCGTACCAACCGTTCCAAAGCGTCATTGCTTTCTACGCCCTTATAGTACAACATTTCGACGGCATTTGCAAGAGGAAGACCTATACAATGTGCTGTAAAATAGATGCGTAAAATTGTGCAGTTTACACAATACCGGCGTTCTGGGTCACCCGGGTCTGGATATCGGTGCGCTGGGCGCGGTAGGTCTGGGCGTCACCGTCCCAGCTCTCGTAGCCGTCCTGTCCCCGGTGGTCTTCCAGGTCGTAGTGGGTCAGCAGATAGTTGCCCAGCGCTTCGGTGACCTTCTGGGCGCCCAGCCAGTTCAGGTGGGTGCCGCCGTCGGCGGTGTCGGTGGTCCAGTCGATGCCGGGGTTCTGGTCTGCCATATTGAAATCCAGATACGGCACGTCGTTTGCCTCGGCAAAGGCGGCGATGCCGTTATGGCGGGCCAGGTTCCAACCCACGGCAGCGGGAACGGTGATCAGCACCGCCTGACTGTCATGGTCGGCACAAAGCTGCAGAATGCGCTGCATATAGAACTGGACCAGCAGCGGAATGGGCTCGCTGACGCCGGTGTCGTACATGTAGTCGGTGTTGGGGCGCCCCGCCACATCGGTAATGGGGGTATAGCCCTTGTTCACATCTCGCCAGCTGTAGTCCTTCTCGGTCAGCAGATTTCCGGGGGTCAGGTACTTCCAGTTGTCATGGAACCGCAGCAGCGGCAGCAGTTCGTCGGCAATATCCCCCAGGGCGCTCTGCATGGTGGTTTCGCTGCCTTTTTTGGTGTAGGCGGGCGCCGTGCAAAGCACCACCACCTGAGGGTTCTGCTCCTCGTAGATCTGCTTGAGCCGGTAGTACAGGTTGTACATGGACATCCAGCCCGCCGCATAGGTGTAGCCGGTGATGCCGTGTTCATCGTACCATTTCATGGGGGCAATGCCCTGGGCGGCGTTGGAGTCCCCCAGCACCAGCACGTCGATGGTGTCAAAATCCTCCCCCAGGATACCGCCGGCGGTGTAGCCCTCCAGGTATCGGTTGGACTGGGGCATCAGGTAGTGGCCCACGGCCAGTACCAACATCAGCAGCACCAGCAGAAAAGCCACCATGCGCAGTCCGTTTTTTTGCCAGGTTTTCAGTGTCATACAACGTTACTCCCTGTGGGTCAGAACTGCGCATAGATGAACGCAGCCGGATCATAGTTGTCGCCGTAGGCGCCAAAGATCATGACGGCCAGCATACCGCCGCAGTAGACGGCCCAGCGCAACGGCAGCGGACGGGCCGCCAGCGTTGCCCGGATGGAAACACCCCGCTCGTGGAGCAGGTCCACCGCCAGCAAGACCAGCGCGCCCACGGCCACACCGCCCAGGCGCCAGACCTCCGGCCAGAAGTCCCCCAGGCGCTCCCCCAGCGGTTCCCCGCCGCCCAGCCAGTCCACCAGCCAGAACACGAACCAGATGCCGGCCAGCACCAGGAACATCCCCGACGCTGGCTGGTAAAGACCCATGACCAGCAGCGCGGCCACCGCCCCGGCCAGGGCCAGCCGCGGCCCGCCAAGGGTCCGGGGCAGCGCGTAGAGCACAAAACACAGGGCCAGCGCCAGCAGCATGGTCAGGCAGTCGAATTTGTAGGAGAGGTTCGCCATGGCAAAGGGATGCACCAGCACAAAGCCCAGGGCCAGGGTGGCCAGCTTGCTTTCCCTCAGGGCGGGGAACGCCTGCCGGGCATAGAGCGTCAGGGCGTAGGCCAGGGCAGCCAGGCCCAGCAGCATGGGCAGCGGCGAAAGGTCCACCACGGTGGTGCCGCCCCCGGCCAGCAGTTCCATCAGCCACTCGGTCAGAGGTCGGCCATCCCCCGCCCAGCCCGTAGCGCCGTAAAGAGAGCGGGCCAGATCATCCTGATAATACCGGTCTGCCAGCAGAATGGGCAGCACATACACAAGGCCGCCCGCCGCCAGCAGGCCAAACCGCCGCCCCTCGGGCGGGGCCAGTTTCCACCAATTCATCGGAGTTCCTCCTTTTGGGCAGGTTGCCGCCTGCCCCACACCCGGCCGAAAGCGCGCCGCAAGCGCCCGGATTCGACCATTTTTGCAGTCTATTTTCAGTATACCACGCCCGCCGCCGGGCCGCAACGGTGCCGCAGGACAAAACAAAAGCCCCGCCCTGCAGTGTGCAGAGCGGGGCTATATGGGTTTTCAGATGCTCGTCAGGCGACGGGGTTCAGCTTACAGCTGGGGACCGGCGGCAACCAGGGCCTTGCCGGCTTCGTTGCTCTCGTACTTGACGAAGTTCTTCTGGAAGCGGGAAGCCAGATCCTTGGCCTTCTCATCCCACTGGGCGGCATCGGCGTAGGTGTCGCGAGGATCGAGGATCTTCGGATCAACGCCGGGCAGCTCGGTGGGCACTTCAAAGTTGAAGTAGGGGATGGTCTTGGTGGGCGCGGTCTTGATGGAGCCGTCCAGGATGGCGTCGATGATGCCGCGGGTATCCTTGATGGAGATGCGCTTGCCGGTGCCGTTCCAGCCGGTGTTGACCAGGTAGGCCTTGGCGCCGCTGACCTTCATCTTCTTGACCAGTTCCTCAGCATACTTGGTGGGATGCAGTTCCAGGAAGGCCTGGCCGAAGCAGGCGGAGAAGGTCGGGGTGGGCTCGGTGATGCCGCGCTCGGTGCCGGCCAGCTTGGCGGTGAAGCCGGACAGGAAGTAGTACTCGGTCTGCTCCGGAGTCAGGATGGAGACCGGGGGCAGCACGCCGAAGGCGTCGGCGGACAGGAAGATGACGTTCTTGGCAGCGGGCGCCGCAGAAACGGGACGAACGATCTTCTCGATGTGGTCGATGGGGTAGGACACACGGGTGTTCTCGGTCACGCTCTTATCGTTGAAGTCGATCTTGCCGTTCTCGTCCAGGGTGACGTTCTCCAGCAGGGCGTTGCGCTTGATGGCGTTGTAGATGTCGGGCTCGGAGTCCTTGTCCAGGTTGATGACCTTGGCGTAGCAGCCGCCCTCGAAGTTGAAGACGCCGTTATCGTCCCAGCCGTGCTCGTCGTCGCCGATGAGCAGACGCTTCGGGTCGGTGGACAGGGTGGTCTTGCCGGTGCCGGACAGGCCGAAGAAGATGGCGGTGTTCTCGCCGTTCATATCGGTGTTGGCGGAGCAGTGCATCGAGGCAATGCCCTTGAGCGGCAGGAAGTAGTTCATCATGGAGAACATGCCCTTCTTCATCTCGCCGCCGTACCAGGTGTTCAGGATGACCTGCTCACGGCTGGTGATGTTGAAGACAACGGCCGTCTCAGAGTTCAGGCCCAGCTCCTTGTAGTTCTCGACCTTGGCCTTGGAAGCGTTGTAAACCACGAAGTCAGGCTCGAAGTTTTCCAATTCCTCGGCGGTGGGCTTGATGAACATGTTGGTGACAAAGTGTGCCTGCCAGGCCACTTCCATGATGAAGCGGATGGCCATGCGGGTATCCTTGTTGGCACCGCAGAAGGCATCGACAACGAACAGACGCTTGTTGGACAGCTCCTTGATGGCCAGGTCCTTGCAGGCGTCCCAGGCTTCCTTGGAAGCGGGCTTGTTGTCGTTCTTATACTCGTCAGAGGTCCACCAGACGGTGTCCTTGGAGTTCTCGTCCATGACGATGAACTTATCCTTGGGGGAACGGCCGGTGTAGATGCCGGTCATGACGTTGACCGCACCCAGTTCGCTGACCTGGCCCTTTTCGTAGCCTTCCAGACCGGGCTTGGTCTCTTCGGCGAAGAGTTCGTCATAAGAGGGGTTGTACACGATCTCGGTCGTGCCGCTGATGCCATACTTGGTAAGATCCAGCTTTGCCATGTTACATATACCTCTTTCTCTATACATTTGGCCGGGACGATCCGGCGGCCGGCAGGGCCGCCGACCGTATGCGATGGAGAACATCCGGCCCTTGTCCCCCATAGTACTTTTATTATACATGATTCCCTGCCAAAAGCAAGAATAAAAACCTTTAAAAAATTGTGACTTTTCCACTTTTTTGCCCCGTCCGGCGGGATGTTTTTCCCGGGCGGACAAACCAAAACCCCGCACCCGGTTTCGGGGTGCGGGGCGGGGGTCACAGCTGGCCGTAGTAGGCGCCGGGCCCGTGTTTGCGATGATAATGCTTATCCAGCAGATACTGGGGTGCCGACACGGCGGCAGGGTCTACCTGCCGGGTCAGCAGGGCCATGCGGGCGACTTCCTCCAGGATGACGGCGTTTTCCACCGCTTTGGCGGCATCCCCGCCCCAGGTGAAGGGGCCATGGCAGGCGCACAGCACACCGGGTACCGCCGCGGCATCGATGCCCCGTTCCCGGAAAGTTTCCACAATAACGGTGCCGGTGTGTTTTTCATATTCGTTTTGCACCTCCGCCGGGGTCAGCTGCCGGGTGCAGGGCACAGGCCCGTAAAAGGTATCGGCATGGGTGGTGCCGTAGCAGGGCAGGTCCCGCCGGGCCTGGGCCCAGGCCGTGGCGTGGGTGCTGTGGGTGTGCACGATGCCCCCCACCGCCGGGAAGGCCTTGTACAGTTCCAGGTGGGTGGCCGTATCGCTGGAAGGGCGCAGCGTTCCTTCCGCCACATGGCCGTCCAGGTCCACCACCACCAGATTTTCCGGCGTAAGTTCGTCATACTCCACCCCGGAGGGCTTGATGACCACCAGGCCCGAAGCCCGGTCGATGCCCGACACATTGCCCCAGGTCAGCGTTACAAGACCGCGGCGGGGCAGGTCCCGGTTGGCCGCCCAGACCTGGCGGCGCAATTCTTCCAGCATAAATGGTTCTCCTTTATCAGGGACGGTCACAGCGTCGCATCGCCCACGAGCATACTGCCCGCCGTGTCGATGGCGTAGACCGTATATTTGCGGTGTTCTCCCTCCGAGCCAAGCCGCAGGCCGCCCTGCTCCGGTTCCACAAAATGGAAGGTCCGGTGGGCGGTGGTGGCATGGGGCCGTTCATCCGGCGTGCTCCAGGCCAGCACCCCGCCGTTGGAACAGAAATCATCCCCCAGCAGATGCAGTTCGCCGTTGCTGTACAGCCGGCAGGTACCGGGGGCCACCGCCCCCGCCGGGCGCACCCATACACTGCCCCGGGCGGGGCCGGTGCGCACATCCTTGTTGCTGCGCTGGCGCATCAACAGCGCCACGTTATCCCACGCCACCAGAAAATCATCCAGCGGCATCTCGGTTTCGGCGTCGAAATCTTCCTCACCGGCCCAGGGGTCGCACAGCATCACACTGGAGGTTCCCCCGGCCATTCGGAAGCCCCGCACCGCCACATAGCGGCGCTCGGGCCAGCCGTCGGCGATCTGTGCCGGGGTGGATTCCAGCGCCACCACCGAGCCGAAGCCCTGGCGGACCTCCTCCCGCAGGGTTCCCAGGCCGCACCAGCAGACCCAGGTGGGGAACCCCCAGCAGCCCGCCGCCGCAGCGGCAAAGCCGAGGTTGCGCACATCCTGGGCATCGGGCGCGCGCCAGTCCCGCAGGACCTGGGCGAATTCCTCCGGCAGCAGGTCGGCGCCCCAACGGTTGGTCAGACTGGCCAGGCTGATAGCCAGGTCCATCCAGGGGCGCAGCGCCGCAGCCCGGCGGCCCATGACATAGGGCATCAGGTGCAGCGTGCGGTTCACCGGGCGGCCCCGGGCCGGGATGACCCCCACCGCCCGCACACTGGCCCCCAGCAGATGCACCGCCGGGGTAACTTTTTCCTGCTTGGTGTACAGATAGATCCGCAGCTGGGCCTGGGTGGCACGCTTGCTGTCCAGGCGCAGCATATCGGACCCCATGCGCAGCGGGCCGCGCTCCTGCTCGGGCACGCCCTCCCGCCGCAGATAGGGGCTCCATTTACCGAAAGCCACCCAGGCCGTCCAGTTACCGTCCACCAGTACCCGGGCCTGGGCCTCCACCGCGGTGCCGGGGGGCGAGGTGGCGTTCCAGCTGACCCACAGCGCGTCGAACAGCGGCATGGGGATGGCGGCGCTGGTATAACAGCCGTAGGGCACATAACTGCCCTGCACCAGGTCCAGCACGATGCTGCCCCCGGCAACCGTCACATTGTCCAGCTCGCCGCGCATGAACGCTTCGGTATCGCGCAGCAGCAGGGTGTTTTTCTCCATACAGGCACCGTCCTCTCCCCTCCCCGCACGCCGCGGCACGGGGATCTTTCTTACATGATACCGATTTTGCTGCCGGTTTGCAAGGCTGGTGTTAAAAATAGTTTACAATTGCCGGCTCGATTTGTGGTAGAATAAAAAGAACGTGAAATAAAAAGGAGTTGCTTTTCCTATGGCATGGGTCACCAAGAGCAGTGAGGAACAATACACCCCCGAACCGGCACCCCGGGAATACACCAAACAGGAAAAAGCCCGGAACTGGTGGCACTACCACTGGGTCATGGTGCTGGTGGCAGTCATCGTGGCGGTGATTCTGGGCTGGCTGATTCACGATATGTTTTTCCGGGTACAGCCCGACGTGGAGATCGGTTACGTGGGGCCCCAACGGTTGCCGGAGGCCACCGTGCAGTCGCTGCAGGAGGCGCTGGCCCCCTATTGCAGCGACCTGAACGGCGACGGCCAGGTGGTGGTGCAGATCAGTGAATTCACCCTGGATTTTGCCACCAGCGAGAGCGCCGACCCCTACTCCCAGCTAGCGGGCACCACCCAGCTGAGCGCCGCCCTGACGCCGAGCAGCGATACCCACCTGTTCCTGATCGCTGACCCGGCGAATTTCCAGACGCAGACCCAGTCGCTGCAGTACACCGACGGCACCCTGCCCGACGACGCCCATATCAACGACTGGCAGAAGATGGTCTACCGCTGGAGCGACTGTCCGCTGCTGGCAGGGCTGGACCTGGGCGACTACAGCAACTACATAGCCAGCGCCGAAACTGCGGGTTCCAGCCAGGATCTGCTCAGCGGGCTGTACATCGGGCTCCGCGGCGACTGGGAGGGCAAAGCCTCTGCGTCCTACACCGCCAGTGCCGACCTGTGGACCGCACTGACCGCCGGGGCCGTGCCGCTGGAGGAGTAAACCATGCGCACCACCCCCAAACTGCGGACCTACCTGCGGCGGCTGCGCCGGAAAGCCCCGCCCCCGCCGCTCAAAACACCGCTGCCCGACAATCCCTACCACCGCTGTTTTACCGCCAACCGCAGCTTCGAAGAACTGGCCCGGGCGCGGAAGACTCCCCCCGCCGGGCGGTGAATCACCGGATTACATCCACGCAAGCCGTCCGCCCTGTTTCGGCAGTTTTGGCGGGCGGCTTTTTGTACAATGGGTCCCGTATTCATTTTTTACTTACGGAAGGGACCTTTTGTATGCTGCAAACTTTGGAACGAACCGCCACCACCTTTGAAACCCGGATGCTGCTGCCGGCGGACCGGGAAGCGCTGCAGGCACTGTGCGGCCCTGCCGGGCTGCCTCAACTGCCCCGGGATGCCCTGACCGCCGCCCTGGGCAGCGGCCAGATCCTGGGCGATTTTGCCGGCGGGGCGGACTTGCAGGCCGCCGCGGCGCTGCTGCCGCTGTACTCCGACGCGATACTGCCCGCCAGCCTGCGGGCCGCCGGGTACGGGGCCGACGGCCAGGGCGCCGTACTCACCGAGCCGCTGGTGGCCGAACATTACACCCAGCTGCGGCAGTTTTTGCGCACGGCGCTGCGGCTGGCTACTGCCCGGTATGCCAGCTACCATGTGTGGGCGGTACAGCCGCTGGACCCCGAGAACCTGGCGGTGTGCGAGGACCTGTGTGCCCAGTATCTTTCGGCAGGGCTGACACTGCGGGCCGTGCGGCCCATGACCGGGGCCAACATGATGGTGTTTTCGGCCCGGGGGCTGCCCCACTGGCGGGAGGCGTACCGCCGCCTGCACCTGAACGACCCCGCCCTGCCCCGGATGCTGGAGCGCGGCTATGCCGTGGGGGATTTCGGCTGGGGGCCGGGGGGCATGGAGCTGGTGCTGCGTTCAGCCGGATAACGAACCCGAACGGGGGCGTACCTTTTCAGGTACGCCCCCCGTTTTGTTATCTCTGTGTGGGGAACTCCGCCAGGAATTCCTTTACATACTGGTCTTTGCCCTGTTTGCGGCAGGCTACGCCGAAGGTCAGCGCCCCCATATCCGGCTCAAAGGGGCGGCGCACCAGTGTATCGGGCAGATCCTGGGTGTAAAACTCCGGGAAAAGCGCCACCCCGTACCCGCATTCCGCCAGCAGAATACCGGAACGGTCGCTTTCGCAGTGGATGTCCATGTGGTTGAGCCCATGGTCGATGATCCAGTCCCGCAGCCGGCTGGAGGACTCGAAGGGCACCTGTTTGGGATGCAGCGTCAGAAGGCGCTGGTCCTGCAGGTCGGCAAAGTGCAGGGTGGGTTTGTTTGCCAGCGGAGAATCCGCCGCCACCACCGCATACAGCCCTGCTTCGGCCACCGGGTGAAATTCGCAGTTGTGCAGCTTGTGGATCATATCACGGGTGCAGAGCATGATGTCCAGCTGTTCGGCTTCAAACATCTTTTTCAGACTGAAATAGTCCTGCATGTGCACGATGGGGTTGAATCCCGGGTGCTGCCGTCCCAGAGCCCGCAGCGGCGGCTTGAGGTACTGCAGCTCGGTGCTGCTGGTGCAGCCGATGTGGAACAGCCGCACGGCGGTGTGGGCGGCATCGTGCATCTTTTTCTGGGCGATCTCGATTTTGGCCAGGATCTCCCGGGCATCGTTGTAAAAGCCGCGGCCTGCTTCGGTCAGGCGCACCATTTTGGAGTTGCGGATCAGCAGCGGTGTGCCCAGTTCCGCTTCCAGCGTCTGGATATGATGGGTCACCGTGGGCGGCGAGAGGAACAGTTCCTCTGCCGCTTTGGTAAAGTTCAGCCGGTCTGCCACGCAGACAAAACACATAAGCTGCTGGGTATTCATAGCGTTTTTCCTCCCGGGGATGATGTCGGGTCCAGTATACGCCACCTTTTTATATTTTGCAATAGTTCATTCGATATTTGCTAATTTCGAACAATGTTTTGAAATTCTCAATCTTCACCGGAGATGCTATAATCCTTTACCGAAGAGACAACAGTCCCTGTGAAGGAGTGAAGAAAGTGAAGACTGTACTGCATCAACTCAAACAATACAAGCGCGACGCCTGGTGCTGCATCGGGTTCACCGCACTGGAGGTCGTGATGGAGATATTACTGCCCTTCGTCACGGCCCGCATCATCGATGAAGGCCTGCAGGCCGCCAACCTTGGCGTCGTATACCGCTACGGCGCCGTGATGGTGGTCATGGCGCTGGTGAGCCTGGGCTGCGGTGCCCTGGCCGGCAAATGCGCGGCTTCGGCCTCCTCCGGCCTGGCCGCCAACCTGCGGGAGAGCATCTACGCCCAGATCCAGACCTTTTCCTTTTCCAATATCGACAAGTTCAGCGTACCCGGCCTGGTCACCCGTATGACCACCGACATCACCAACGTCCAGAACGCCTTCATGATGGTCATTCGTGTGGCGGTGCGCAGCCCCCTGACCCTGGTGTTCAGCTACGCCATGTGCCTGTACATCAGCCCCCGGCTCAGCGCCATGTTCTTTATCGCGGTGGTGTTCCTGGTGGCGGTCATCGGCAGCATTATGGTGGTGACCCTGCGCATCTTCAACGAAGTGTTCCAGAAATACGACGACCTGAACGCCAGCGTGCAGGAGAATATCTCCGCCATCCGGGTGGTGAAGGCCTTCGTGCGGGAAAAGTACGAGGACGACAAATTCAGCAAGGCTTCCCGCAATCTGTACCGCCTTTTCGTCAAAGCCGAAGGGTTGCTGGCTTTCAACAACCCGGCCATGATGGTGGCGGTTTACTTCTGCATCATCTCGGTTTCCTGGCTGGGTACCCAGTACATTGTGGACGGCAGCATGACCACCGGTGACCTGACCAGCCTGTTCAGCTACATCATGTCCCTGCTCATGAGCCTGATGATGCTGTCCATGGTGGTGGTCATGATCAGTATGTCCCTGGCCAGCATCCGCCGTATCAGCGAGGTGCTTACCGAAACCCCCGACCTGGCCAATCCCGCCGACCCCGTCACCCATGTGGCCGACGGCAGCATCGACTTTGACCATGTGAATTTCTCCTACAAACACGGCAGCGGCAAAAATGCCCTCACCGACATTGATCTGCACATCCGTTCCGGCGAAACCATCGGCGTCATCGGCGGCACCGGTTCCGGCAAATCCAGCCTGGTGAACCTGATCTGCCGCCTGTATGACGTGGACGAGGGCACCGTGAAGGTGGGCGGCGTGGACGTGCGCCGCTACGACATGGAGGTGCTGCGCAACCAGGTGTCTGTGGTTTTGCAGAAGAACACCCTGTTCTCGGGCACGATCCTCGACAACCTGCGCTGGGGCAACCCCGACGCTACCGACGAAGAGTGCATCGCCGCCTGCAAGGCCGCCTGTGCCGATGAGTTCATCGACCGGATGCCCGACGGCTACCAGACCCGCATTGAACGGGGCGGCGCCAACGTATCCGGCGGTCAGAAGCAGCGGCTGTGCATTGCCCGTGCCCTGCTGAAACGCCCTAAAGTGCTGATCCTGGACGACTCCACCAGCGCCGTGGACACCGCCACCGATGCCAAGATCCGGGCTGCCTTTGAAAAGACCATTCCCGGCACCACCAAGATCATCATTGCCCAGCGGATTTCCAGCGTGCAGAATGCCGACCGCATCCTGGTGCTGGACGGCGGACGCATCGACGCCTTCGACACCCACGAAAACCTGCTCAAGACCAACGCCATCTACCAGGAGATCTACGAGTCCCAGGTCAAGGGCGGTGGCGACTTCGACCAGCCGGCCTGAAAGGAGGAAGCCCCATGAAACAACCCAATCAAGCCCGCACGGCACCCCTGAAGGTGCTGAACCGGGTGCTGCGCTATATGCTGCATCACTACGCCCTGCCCTTTGCGCTGGTCATCCTCTGCATCCTGGTCACGGCGGTGGCCACCGTCATCGGCGCCACCTTTCCCCAGACGCTGGTGGATGACTACATCCTGCCCATGCTGAACAGCGGCTCCACGGATTTTTCCGGTCTGGCCGCCAGCCTTGTGCAGCTGGCCTGCATTCTTGTTGTTGGTGTGGTAACGGCCTTCGGCTACAACCGCATCATGGTCACCGTCAGCCAGGGCACCATGCGCCGCCTGCGGGACGACCTGTTCCACCGCATGGAATCCCTGCCCATCTCCTATTTTGATACCCACGCCCACGGCGACATCATGTCGGTGTACACCAACGACATCGACACCCTGCGCCAGCTGCTGAGCCAGAGTATTCCCCAGATCATCAACACCAGTGTGACGATGCTCGCCACCCTCATCACGATGATCCTGCTTAACCCCGCCCTGACCGTCATCTCGCTGCTGACGGCCTGCGTCATGCTCATCGTGACGACCAACTTTTCCAAGCTGTCGGGCAAATACTACATGCGCCAGCAGCGGGATCTGGGTCTGGTGGACGGCTTTATCGAAGAGATGCTGGACGGCCAGAAAGTGGTGAAGGTATTCTGCCACGAGGACGCCGCCCTGCGGGATTTCCGCGCTGTCAACGACCAGCTGCGGGACAGTGCCGACAAAGCCAACCGCTACGCCAACCTGCTTATGCCCATCAACGCCAACATCGGCTGGATCAGCTATGTGCTGGTGGCCATTGTGG